>MDTD01169151.1_pt1 | contig 49386 bp, 50 predicted proteins | sample 811221 | NCBI WGS metagenome assembly MDTD01 (sample SAMN05326646, study PRJNA326480) | marine metagenome | isolation source: seawater | place: Pacific Ocean: South West | collected 2011 | reverse complement strand
TTATAATCTGTTCAATCATACCTTCAAGACATATAGCCTGCGTATTCAATAGATTTCTTAATACTTCTACTTGAATATTATCTATTGTTAATAAGTTTCCAACTGACTTTGGTAATAAATTACGCGATAATTGGTAAGAAATATGATCATCTCTCGTTTCAAATAAAGCAGATTTACCCCAAAATTTCTTGTAATAATAAAGGTATTTTTGTATCATGCGGGATTCACTACCAGATGACATTACAATTTTTTTAGCTAATTCTGGTTTAGTTAAGATATTATCTCCATCTTCATATCCAGGAATAATCCCCTCTTTGTAATGGTTAAATTTTAAATACTCTTCTAAGTATAATTCTTCATTTATCGGTTCGTCAAGAAGTGATAAGACATCAAGACCCATTTCTTTTGTCCCTCCTCCCTTTATTTCTTCACCTCCAAAACCGTCTTTTTCAAATAATTTACCATACATTTCTTCTGGATTCTCTTTCGGATCTTTATATATTGTACTTTTATTCATTTCTTTATAAGAGTTAAACCATTTTTTTAAAGGATAACCCATATATCTTAAGTATAATAGATTCGCATTCCTAGATGTCCTATAATTTTTATCCCATTTATCATTTCCTATATTTTCAAGATCAGTATCTTTAGGATATTCTGAAAAAAAATTATGGAAATTAAATAAATTTTTTACTGTTTTCTGATTAGCATAATCTTCCTTTATATCAAATTCTGTGGGCGTATCAATTATTTTCTTTTGATTATTCTGTGCTGTTTCTAAAACCGTCTTTTTTATATCATATACATCACCCATCTTCTTTAAATCTTCTTTAAGTTGATGATATTTAGTATATATATCATTACATAGTGCATCCCTGAATTCATTTCCAAATGAATGTTCTACATTATCGAATACTTCCTTATATAATTTTTCTGCATTCTTGATTGCTTCTTGATTTTCTGCCGGGCCTTTCATTAAATCGAAATGAAATTTACCTATATCACCACTCCTTCCAGAAACTATATTCTCACTACCATGTTTGCCTTTTAACTTTATTTTATTTTTAGTGAAAAAATCCGTCAGTTTACCTAACTCTTCTGATATTGTACCACCCTTAATTTCTTTAATTCCTCGAGTTATTGGGTGGGGTATGGTAATTTCTTTTTTCCCTTTTGGTAATTCTTCTCCCCCAATTTGTGCTTTAAATTTACCAATGTTTTCTGGTGTTAATTCATCAAGTGCACCATTAATTTTACCTAATATAGTTATTTTTTCTTGTTCTTTACCTATTTTAAATACACTTAGTATATTTGAAATTACTGATTGACTATGAGCACTTAGTGCGTTTTTATTCGTTGGAACGTTTGTAAGACAAATATCACTAAGTGCATTTGCTATTCGTATTTCACCGTTTGTAATTTTTTCATTTTCTTTTTCATTACCACTTAACATTTTTATATTATTTTTGAAACCACTCTGTTCGTTTACAAAATTTTTCTTGTTTTCATTAATAAACTCGTTTATTTTTTCTTTATATTTTTCAAAATCGGTATTATATTGTTTTATATTTTCTGACAATACATTATTCAATTTATCTCTTTGCTCTTTATATATTTGTTTATAATTATCACTTTTAATCGTTAATAATGATTCATTGATCTTTCCAGTTTCTCTTAAACTATTCTTAAGATAACCACGACCAAATTCACCACTAGTTTTTATACCACCTTTACTAAAATGGCTGTACCAATTAAACATTTTTTCCCTTCTCTCAGTTAGATCTTTTTGTTCGTCTTTACCTTTTTGATAATTAAATACCTTAACTTTTTGAGTAATTTCTAATGGATTTTCAATACCAGCCATATCTATGACAGTCATAAAAGAACTCTCAACTGGGGGGTTCTTCTCTTTCCAAGCCTGTGCATATGGACATTCCTTACCAGGTTTAACTTCAAAAACTAATAATAAATGAGCACGTGAACTACGAATATTATTTGGTGTTGGTTTAACTGTTCCTATTTCAATTCTTTTTTTGTCAATTTTTTCAACAATATCATAAAAATATTGAATATCATTTGGCTCGGTGAAACCTTCTTCACATCTTTTTCTCATATCTGGTGTTAATTCATCAAGAACACTTACATACCAAAGATCAGCATATTTTAAATTATCTGTATTATAATAATTTTCTGCCCTAATTTCACCTGGTCCAGGTTTTTCTCGTATTGATTTTTTTTCCACACTTGTAATAAGGTCATTTTCTAATTTTATTTTGTACTTATCTTCCGAGTCGCTTGGTAATTCTTCAATAACTCCCGGAATCCAATAATCATTATCTAATACTTCTATTTCATCCCCTTTTTTAAGAGAATTACCGCTAGGTATAAATATATTTGAAAACAATATATCTGATTTTATTCCCCAGTCTTTAACAACTTTCGGATCAACTAATCTATATTGTATGATTTTCCCACTATCGAGTTTAGTAATATCTTCTAAATTATCTGGTACTTTTTTTATACCGTATAGATCAAAAGCAGAGAAGAGTTTAACAGTAAAACCATTTAAAATCAATTGCGCAATAGATAATTGGACAAAACCAAATAAAGGTTTACTCCCTCTTGCACTTTCTATTACACATAAATCAGTAAAACTAATTTTTTTTGTAGTATAGTTAACATCCTCTTCAGCATATTTTTTACTTTTTAGTTTTTTTGCACTAAATATAGGTACACTATTTACAACATTAGTTTTTTTCTCTACACCTTCTACGCTATGTAAATACGATAAATTATCAGTAACAGGTTGTCCATTATATGCAAAGTAAGGTATATTATCATATTTTACCAACTTAACTAATTTTAATATATCTGATGACCCTGATGCTGTTATTTTATTATCTTTGAATTTACTTTCCTTAATTTGTTTCATTTTTGTTATTTTATTCTGTAAATACTCCGTTATCTTGTTTATTTCATCTATGCGTTTGTCGTTTTTTGCAATTTCTTGCACTTTGATGAGCTTTTCTTTAGGCCATTCACAAATGTCTTCTACTAATTGTTCATCTTGATGACCAGCATTTTCACTAAAAAATCCAGCTCTAATACCACTATCGACGAATTCTCCGGCTTTAAAATTCTCTCTGTTATCTTTGTACCATTCTAATATTTTTTCATTAAAATTAGATTTTATAAATTGTTTGTATTTTTCTTTATCTTCCCCAGCAATATCTGAAATAGCTCTATTAAAAGAATATGATGAAAAACTACTCGCTATAGCATCATCAGAACTAAGATTTGTAGATTTTTCTTCAAGTGTTTTTTTCTCACTCTCAAGTGCTTGTTTTTTAGATGTATTTTCGTCTATTTTTTGCTGTATTATTTCTTTACATTTTTCAAAATCAGTATCTGCTATTCCTTTTTGTATGTTATTTATAGTTGTATTTGATGCACCTATAATTTTTTCTTCTTCAGTAAAAATAAATGCTTTTATATAATTCACAGCTTTATTAAATACAGGTTCTTTATGTTTTCTAATTTTGTATAGTGTTATTACATCTCTATAATCTCCTTTACTTTTTGGATCGGTTTTCGATTGTTCAGTCCATTCCTTTTCATTATTTATTTTTAAAATTTTAATAATTTCTTCAGTAAAATATATCCTTATCCATTCTTCAAGTTCAACATGTTTACCCTTTGTTTTTTCTGATATTATTTTTAATATATTTGTAATGAGTGTTCGATCACCGCCGTCGTTTGAGCTATCACCTGAATTGAAAAATTCCTGAATATCTAAATCATTGTTTAAATAATTTAGAATATTAGTAAGATTTTTTTGTACAGTCTCACTTAATTTATCATTTTTCACTATAGCTGTAATAAAATCTGTATTGATATTACTTGAAGATGTATTAATTTTTGTTTCTAAATCTGAAAAACTCCATTTATATTGTTTAATTCGAGTTTTATTACCTCGTAAATCTTTATATTCCTCATTTGTTTTTTTTGATATTTTTTCTAATTCTGTACCCTCTGAACTAGATCCCCATGGTAATAGGGAAATATCAGCAGGGGATAATCCAAAATGAGAAGAAAAATATTCCTTTATTTTATCAATATTATTTTCTTCTTCATCATCACATGCAGTTAATGTTTTGAAATTATCTTTACTAAATACATCATCACCGGGATCTAGATTATTTCTCTTTAATATATCTCGAATTTTATCACATACAATTTGAAAATCCCCTCTACTAAATACAGCATTATTCAAATCTTGTATCAGTAAGAAATGTATTTGACTGAATACGAGTGAAAGTTTTTTAACATCAGTTGGACAATATATACTTTTAATATCATCATCAGTCCACATAAATGTTTCTTCTGCATAATATTTAATAGAAGTATCTACTGGTATCTTATAATACGTGAATTTTTTGTCATCTCTTTTTTTTGCTAATAATGATCCATCCGATTTGGCTTTATCATATTCTTCCTTATTAGAATCCATCCATTTTTCCCCTTCTTGTGGGTTTTTTAATTTTATTTTTTCATATTTATTAGGTAATTTTCTGTAAACAAATTCGACATCCCAATTGTATAATTCACCCGTTTCATCTTTATCGGTTGAGTCTAATATTTCATCTAAATTGAAATTCTCAATATATTCAACACCATTATTTTCTAATATTCCTTTTAAGTCAGTGTCTATATCTTTATCAGTTTGAGCGTAAAATTTAACTAAATTATCGAGGACATCATCAGTAAACATACCATAATTATATTCTTGATTATCATGATTCTTATGTGATCTATTTATGTGCCATATAGGTATACCTTTTCCAGACATAAGCCTTGCTTGTAACGTATTAATGACAAATTCAGTTTTAGTAAATTGTGGGTAGTCAAAATTAAGCTCATCAAGAATTTTAACATATTGTTTAAAACTACCCTTAATTCTTTCATAAAGATTTGCATTCGCCATACCAAAAAGGGTAAAAGATTTACCAGTACCAGAATATCCGTAACCAAAAATGGAAAAACCAGAACCATTTTCCCTCATTAACATAATAAGATCATTTAAACCAGCATTAACTGCTTTATAACCATAACCTTTTGTAAGATACTTATATTCGTTAATTTCGTATTTATTTGTATCGAGAATAAATGAAAATTTTGTAAATTTATTACTTTCATCATCTAAACACTGAAGTTTTTCAAATTCATAATCTTTAATACCGTTACTTGGTATTTTATTATTATATTTTAAATCATTATCATCAATTTCATTATTACTTAATAGAAATTGTCCGGATATAATTCTACCAATTTCATCAACTTCTGTTTGTAAGAAAGTATATCCTAAACTATATAATTCAAGACCCATACTCTTTAATTTAGATAATTCAGGTATATGAAGTGTATATAAATAATATTCACTGTTAGGAAGTGATTCCTTTGCTTCCAAGCCAGTTGAATCTTGATCTCTCTCCGCACTACATAATTCTTGATTCTCCTTTTTTACAATTTTAAATGTGAATAATAATTCAGTACCTTCTGGTAAGGATTTAGCCGCACAAAGATTATTATTATTAAGATATATATTATATTTTAATCCTAGTTCGTATTCGTCATTATAGTCTCCATCTTCTTTTGATATTTTTAATGAACCAAGTTTTGTATCAAAAATACCGATCGGGAATTTATTCCTTGTTTTTTCTAAATTATCTTTCTCAGAAGGATTTCTTGTTTCTGTATTTATACCATCTACAAATGCAATAGAGTATTTCCCAGATGCTTGATTATTGAATAGAATTTTCAATTTATTGATCTCAGGTTGTGTTTTCATAAATTTAACTTCAGGTAGACTTTTTTTTTCAATTGGACCACTTGTTACATTATTTTCTTTATGTAAAAATATAGATACATCTATAACTTTCACATCTGCTGCTTCTTCAGTAGGTTCATCTTGGGTATCAACTAGATTATATACTTCATCATTTTTTTGAATACTATAAGAAGGTTTATTTTTTAGTATATCTTTAGTATTACATTCTGAATTGGGCGGAAAATATGAATAGCCAATAAATTCTTCTTGTATATCTTCTAGTTTATATAAAAAGCCATATACAACGCCATTTGTCCAGGAGTCACCATCCCAATATTTACAATCTTGAGCAATTTCAATATCAGAGTCGATTATAGCACGATTACTATAATCCATTGTACATGTTTTTAAAAAATCACCACTATAGCCACGAATATTATCCTTAAAAATTCGATCTTCATGTGTGGTTTCTTCATTAAGAATCATTTTAAATTTGTATTTATCATACAATGCAAGATAACAACAATTACCATAATATATTTCTTCATTTGCGTCATATCCTTTAGGACCATCAGCATGTCTATTCATTGATTCATATACTTCCTGAAAAGGTCCGTAATAACCAATACTCATTCCTTCGTAATCTCTTTTAAAATTACTAAGTTCAGGTAAATCATCTGAATCTTGTAATTTTCCAAGTGTTTTGTCAGGAGTGCAAACAGTCTTATCAAGATTTGAACATATATCTTCTCCAAGAACATTCTCACTTACATAAGGATAGCACTCTTTTCTTAGAAGTTCAGCTAATGGTTTACTAAGTTTTAGGTTATTTTGTATACTTTTTTTATATATTTTCTCATATCCAGACATTTTTCTATAAATAACTGGTTCATTTTTTGAATTTAAACCAGGTGCAACAGAGCAATCATTAATATTTTGACATGATCTTTTATTCTTGTTCATTGGTTCTTTACAACATTTATTAATTTCGGGATAATGGCAATATACAATACCTGGAGGAGGACCACTATTAATTCTAACATATACACGTAAAGCAGAAGAAATATTTTCAAACTCTGATAATAAATTGGAACGGTATTTTTTAGCTTTTTTTTCAAATTCATCAATTGCTCCTTGATCACCTAAATTACTAAAAGACATATCTTTATTTGATATTTCTCTGCAAATTTTGAAAGATATACTACTTACTTTTCTTGTTTTTTTTTCGTCATAATATATGCCTTTAAATAATAATTTACTATTTTCTTTAATATCTACGTTATCATCACTTTTATCTGAAGTTAATAGGACTTCATGAAATTTAGATGTTTCATATTTAAATAAACGAACTAATTTTCCCTCAACTGATTTTCCCGGATCACCACCAACAGAAGTTTCTGGAGCATCTAGAAATAATACTGTTTTGTCCTCAGGATCCCAACGAGCACCTTCTGGTAAATCTTCTGAATCTCTCGACCTATAGTAATCCCTAATATCGCTAGATTCCCATTCACCACCAACTTTCTCTATAATATCAATTGCGATACTATTATTTTTTCGTATATCTTCTTCATTTTCAAATACATACTTAGTACTTACTAATTTTTTTAAAATACTATCAATATATCTTTGAAAATCATTTGCATCACCCGAACTAAATCCTTTAATTGATAAATTTTGATTTAAAATGTCATCCAGACCGAAATTACCTATAAATTTTTTTAAATCATCATAAAATTTATTACGTTTATTTTTAACCTCTTGTTTCTTATCTCCTTCTAATTTTGGTAAGGAATCATCAATATACATAATTATTTTAAGGTAAATTTCTTGTATTAAATTTAATTTTTCAAGTGCTTTTTTTAAATTTGAAATATCAGTATTCATTTCATTTACATCATCTATTCTCCAAATATATGGTTCCTGAGAAAATTGAATTTCATTATTTTTCTCATATTTTATAGTATCTAAAACTGATTTAGTTTCTTTACTAACAATATCATATATTTGGTTATCCCAGTCTTTAATTTCAGTACTACCTTTCTTTTTTATTTTTTCTTGTAATTCGTTCCAGTAATATAATGAAATTGAGTATATTAATTCACGTGAAATTGCTATATTTCGGAGTATTTTATCATTATCTTTATGTTCTTCTCTCATGTGTTTTTCTCTCATTAATTCTATATCAATAATCGTTTTTAATAACTCAGCATACTCAGAAAGAAATAAACCACTTACAATACTTTTTAATTTGATGTCTTTAACATAAACTGTATCTCTTTTACCAACTGAAGTGGAAGATATAATAAAGTCACGTATTTTATAGTGAGTATCACTTTCATTTCCAGGTGAAGAATCCTTATCCCAATAATAAACGTATATTTTATCTGAACTTTTTGCTAAATTTTTAATATCTGTATCAATATATTTTCCATGAACTTTAACACTTCTATAGGTTGATGTATTTGGGGCGTATTGCATTTTTTTTAGATTTATTGTTTTATTCTTTGTTTCACTTGTATTAGGTGATTTCTTAAAGTTTATTTTAACAATTTCATCTTCTTTTTCTTCAAATGTAATTGATTGTTTTTCTTTATCTGAATACCAAGTATAGTAGTCAAGGAATGGGTATTTACTAAATTTTTTATCTACCATGTTAGATTGTTCATCTTTTAATACTTGCGAAAGAAATTTTTCCATAGACTGTTCACTATTTTCTAAGTATAATGATTTAAAACTATCTTGATATTCATCGTTAAATAATTTATTATTAAAGTATTTTTTTTGGATGGAAAATAATGATTTTAATTTTTTGAAAGAACTAGAATTAGATCCTTTATATGGAACAAGTAAATATACATATATTGTTTTAGAAGGGTTATCAGAATTATCTGTAAGTTTTACTTTATGAGTCATATCTTTAATATCTTCATTAATTTTCACAAATGTAGATAAAAATTGATTATTTTTTCCATCTCTTAAATTTTTAATAGATATTTTATCACCCATCTTTTTTAATTCATTGTAGATAGATTGTAGATCAGTGGATTTATCCTTATTCTCCTCCTTTTTCCCATCAGAATTTATTGTTGATTTGTCTCCTTCTTCACTTATTAGTTTTTTAATTATAAAACTTGATATAGGTGTACATTCAGTGTCATCTACCTCTGTATCTAATTTATCATCACTTGAAACAATCTTAAATCTATCTTTATCACCAATTAATTTGCAATATAAATTGCTACTTTTATATAGTATTTGTTCTGATTTAAGGATCTGATTACCTTTTGATTGTTCTTGTTCTTCCTTAAAATCGTCCATATCCTTGTTATAATTTCGATCAATTCCTATTGTTTCTACTAATTTTTTTATATCAGAATATCGATACATTTAACTTATTAGTATAACAAGAGATATTTTTATATAAAAAAAATGTAATATATTAATAATGATAAATAATTACATTAACTATCAAGCACAAGGGGAGTTAACAAGAAAAACATTGGTAGATTATTTTGAATTATTGCCACCACAATTCCGGGAATTAAATGAAAGTATTGATAATATATCACTAAGTTGTGCTCGTTTTTCAAATGAACATTATAATAAACACAAAGAATTAAAAAATCTATATTTAAGGTTTATGGCAAATGCAGAGGTATATAATGATATGGTTAAAAAATATGGTGTAATAGTTAAAAGAATGATGGATTTATTTAAAATTGCTGAAAAAATTATACCAGATAAAAAAGAACTAGAGGAGAAAAAAGATGAACAATTAAAGACAATGTTAAAAATGCGAGGATTGATAAAAGAGTATGAAGATATACATGAATCATTTAATACATATAGAGCAATGATTACAAAGAATGATACATATATGAATCTAATTCCAAGTTTATTAAAAAAATATAGGTCCGATACTAGTGAATATGGAGATACATTTAAAGGAATAAATATACAAGATGATAATTCTTTTGAACCAACTCCTGATCAGGAAAAAGTTATAAAAAAAAAAATAGGAATTGATAATATGGAAGAAGGATTTTTAATAGAAGTTGGTAACAAGTGGATGAGAATATATAAAGAAGGTGAAAAATTTAAGGCAGATGATTTTGATAGTGTAATGAAAGATATACTAAATAATAATAATTAAATATAAATTAATTAGTTTATTTAAAATATTTTATATTAATAGTATTTATAAGTATGGCTAGTGAAGATAAAAAAGGTATAAATGAATTAGCAGATACATTCGAAAATTTCGTAACTAAATGCACAAATATAAATAAATCATATATTGAAAAACATTATGAATTAATGACAGTTTTTTTTGGTTTTAAAGCATTACATTCAAGATTTTCAATACTACAAAGAGCGGTAGGTGAAACTTTAGAATATTTACAGAAAAAAATAGATAAGAGTAGTAAAGATTTTATTGATCAAGAAATGATGAGACAACTATTAAAGGAACAACAACAGATGGCTTATCAGATACAGTTATTTGATAATGATATGTCAAAAATAACAGAAAAATACGGTGAACAATTAGGTTTTTCAAAAGACGATACACGACTTAAAACACCGTTTGATCGATTTGTTGAAAAAATATACGAGGCTCCATCTGATAATGTAGATGGATTAAATATAGAAGATTTTGGGTCACTAATAGATGATGGCATTTTCAGTGAATTAGGAGATAATATTAAGGAAGAATTAAAAAAACAAACATTTGATGACAAACCAATAGAGGAATTAGATGATGATGATTTTTGGATGAAAATAATTTATCAATTATCACATTCAAAGAAAGTCATTGAAGAATTACTAAGTGACTACAATAAATTTTATTTATATAGTACTAAACAAATGGAATATTTATTTTCTATAATATCAAATCCATTCAATCCAGTACTAATATTAAATGAAAATGAAGTAACAAAGGTTAAGTATGAAAGTAAAGGTAAAGGGGCAATACAAGTTGTTACGGAATCGAAGGATGCTGGAATTACCTGGGAAAAAGAAATACGTTTATGTATAATATATAGTGGGACTGAAATAGCTTTAAGAAAATTTAAAACAAAATTATCGGGTATTTCTGAAAATAAAACTACAGATGATGATGGAGACGTAGGTGGTAATATTATTAAATCTACTGAAATAAAAAAAATAGATGGGGATTCAGGTAAGAAATTTATGGCAATACTTCAATTACCACTTAAATATCGTCTATACCAGATCGATAATACATACTATTTAAAACCAATTGAAAGTCGATTATTATATAGTATTGATCATATATTTAATAAAATAACAAAACAAGGGGATGGTGTAGATTATGAGGGATTTTATTTGTATATATTTGATATAAGAGGTAATGTAGATGAAGGTAAATATACACTTGTTGGTAAAAACGATTTAGAGTATATAAAAACTGACGTAAAAGAAGACAAGCAAAAAGGAAAAATCGGAGAAACGAACCATGATGAAAACAGCGCAACAAAAACACTAATAAAGGTATTCAAACATACAGTAACTGAAAAAGATTACAAAATTAAAGAAGGAGAAGGTAATATTTTAAGTAAAGAAGATAAAAAAATTATATTAAAACTTTTTATGAGATATGTAAATAACGTATTAGGTAATATGATTAAAACATCTGAAATATGTGCAAAATTAGCCGGACCACTTGCTATTGAAATTAATAGGACAACACCACCTACAGAAGAAGAACAACAAAAATTATTTGATGGTATGGAATCAGGTAATATATTAGAAAAAATGTTGAAAATAAAATCAATACCAAACATAGAAGAAAGAATGAAGCGTATTACTGAGTTAAACGAAAAAATGAATCAAACATCAGCCACATCTCCAGCTAAATAGAATAATATTATTTAGTAGTTTATAAATTATTAATCAATTTTTAATAAATATAATTATTTTTTTAAAAATTGATTAATAATATTTTTTTATATAATAGTTTTATGATTCATAAGAATATAAGATTATGTGGTTTTGTATTTAATGATAAAAACACAAGAGCAACATGTGAATATATATCTAAGACAACAATACTCAAAAAAGATAAAAAAGAAACAATATTTACAGGAAGTAGTTTTGAAAAAATAGGTAAATTATCTTTACGTAACTCATTTAGAAATTATAAGTTTCCTAAATCAAATAATAAGAAAATTTAATTATGATTTATAAGCCTTTTTTTTAGTTTTTTTTTCTGTTTTTTTTAATATTCTATTATTTCTAGAATATTTTTTTATTTTTTTATCTCCTCCAGGTTGTGCTGCTGCTGCTGCTGCTGCTGATGCTGCTGCTGTTTCTGGTGGTGCTGATGTTGGTAATGCTGATGCAGCTGTTTTTGGTTTTGATCCTTCTAGTGGTTTTACATAGTAGAGATGATAAGGCATCTTAGCTGTATCGTCAAGTAAATTTTTTAAATTTTCCTTTATAGACCCATCTAATGTAGATATATCAGGACCTTCTTCTCCTCCTTTCTTAATATATTCTATAAATGCACTCTTTAATTCTCCATCAAGTATTTTCATCACAAATGCTGCATTTTCAGACTTAAGTAATAAACAAATTAAAGCGTCAAATAATTGTTTTTTTTTGTCTGAATCATCTTTTATTTTAGTAAATGCGCCATTAATAAAAGTTTTAATTTGTGTATAATATACATTAGTAGCATCAAGTGTTGGTTTAAGGTCAGGTATATCTGCTGTAATTTGTAATAGTCCAAGTAAATATAAAATATTAATATCACTAATTTCTGACATTCAATTATACTATAATTAGATAAAAATATAAATGGAATTGACATGATTAATAAAATTTAATAAAGTGTATAATTAATGATAGTATTAAAAAAAATATTACATAGTTTAAAAAATGACTGTTAATATTCGTATCATATAAATTTAATATATCATGTTTAATATTTTTATTTTTAATTGAACAATTATTCTTTGGTGAAATAGTCATTGTTATATTTTTTTTTGGATATAATATAATTTTATTCATTTATGATATTAAAGATAATTATTAAGTTTATAAGTAATGTTAAATTATAAAAAATAGTAAATAATATAAATGATAAATAAAGAAAAATGTGAGAAATGTAATGGCTCAGGTTTAATGAAGACAGATGTAATTATATGTCCATATTGTAATGGAAAGAGATGTTATAAGTGTTTAAATGAAAGTGGGCTGAAACAATATCCATATTCTGAGTGTAATATTTGTTATGGTTCGGGAGAAATAGATATAGAATAGACTTTATATGAACAAAATTAGAATTTATTCATAAAAAGATATACAATATTTTAACTTAAGCTCTTTTTTTTAAATCATCGGATTCGGTAGAATCAGAAAGGATATTAACATTACTGGATCCGACAGCTTCACTAAATGCAGCTTCTACACCAGTACCAGTAGCAGTTTGATGTTTATAGTATGAGTAATCATCGTCATGTTCAGATAAAATTCTTTCAGGTCTTTGTGTATGTTTAACAAAAGCGTTAATACCATCAACCGAGAATTCTTTAGAAAGTTTATGCATATTAAAAGCAGTAACATGAAATTCAGGTAATGTAATTAAGTGCATATTAAAACCAAATGAATGAAGCATATCACTAAAATTACATAATCGTTGATCAACAATAATTTCTGTTATATTTTCTTTTGGTGAAAAACCTTTATTTTGAGTATTTCTTAGATAATTAGAGATATCGTTATTATGATTAGTGAGTTCATTAGTATTATTCCTGAGTAATTGTTCTATATTTTGATTCCAGTTTTCCTCACCACGGTAATAGTCAAGTGCATTGATAAATATTTTATGTAAATTTCCATCAGTAAAGTGATGATCACCTTTAACTTCATCACCGAGATTAGAGACAGCATTTCTTAATTCTTCTTTTACATCTGAGAATTGGATGTCATTAGGAAGCCATTCCTTACTATGGAATTTATCATTAACAAAGGAAGTAATTTTTTCTGCAAGTGGTTCTGCGTCAGCAAAGAATTTAACATCCCAGTCAAAAGAAGGTGAATGATTATATAAACCGTATGCTTTTTTACCTTTTTTACTAAGTATTTTGTTAACACCAAAGATGAAGTCACGGGCGACAGAGAGATCAGCATCAGGAGTTTCCATCCATACATGGCTAGCAAGACCATCATCAACAACTCTTGCACCACGTTCGATTGATAAATCAAGACCCCAGGAGTTATTTGTTTTAGGATTAATACCCTGTTTAAGATATAGATATTTTCCATCAGGAGAAGGACCTCTTACCCAGTCAATAAATTTGTATTCAGGATGGCGAGGGTTAGTTAATTTAGATGAGTTAATAATTCTTTTAGCGGAATATGCATCAGTTCTAGCAACAAAACGCACATATTGTTTATGGGCTTGTTCAGGTCCAAGTATTTCTTGTGCAGCAAGATTAGCGGACTTAAGTATCATAGCGTATTCTTCATAAGTATTTAATTCTTTATCACCGAGATGACCACATCTTTTTTTTTCTCCTTGATCCTCAATATGTATAACATTAATACCATTTTCAATTGCTCTTTTAACACTAATACGAGTTTTTTCAGGAGTATTCCAACCTTGTTCCATATCGGCGAGTAGAGCAATATCATGGTAATTAACATTACCTTTGAAATTAGGATTATTTAATTTTTCAATATGTTGAACACAATCAGCTCTGTCAAGATGATTATTAATTTCTTGAGCGCAGTTTGCAGCTTCTTCAGGGGATACGTGGAGTGTATCTGGTAGTAACATTCCAAGTCTGTTTTTCATTGCATTTGTTTGCCAACCACCAGCATATGGACCGACAGATCCATTACCACCAGAAACGACATTAACAGCAGAAACACCATTACTGGTACCTAAAAATTTATATGCTGGTTTTTCACCAGTAAATAAGTATCTATTTAAAAATTCACCACGATGTTTAGTTAATTCTACACCAGTAAGATAACCTTTTGACCCACCAAGTCTATGTAGTGTGGAGTCATCAAATGATATACCTGTAAATCCATTAACATTATGTAAATGTTTAGAAGCAATATCTGGTAAAAAGTGAGAATCATCATCATAGATATAGTCTTTTAATATATTTTTTGCATCTTCAAAATGACTTCTTGCATATTCAACTTGGTTATTGTTTAAAACATTTTGATATTCTTCATCGATGATAGTATCGAGTTTTTCCTTATTTAAATCAAAAATACTAGATTTGTACCATTGTCTAATTTGATGAACTGATATTTCAGCAGTAGCAAGATCTTCCATAAGATTATTAAGAGCAACTGCACCATTACCACTTAACCATGCAGAGATATATTGCAATGATATATTAATATTGCTCTGTAAAACATTAAATGAGTATTGATTATAGTTATCACCAATATTAACAAAGTGATTTTCACGTAAATCTGCAGTAGTATTTTTATGAATTTGATTATCAGCTTGGAGATTATCTTGGAATACAGATTTCATACTATCGACTAAACCGGGGTGAGCAACCCATGCACCATCACAACCTCTTTCAATTTCAAGTAATTTATCATTATTAATTTTTTCAAGAATAGCTTTATTTTCTTCTTTATTATTTGTAGGTATAAATGCAGACATACCACCCATTGCATGAATACCTCTACTATGACAACTAGAAACAATTTGTTGAACATATGCATTTAAGAAAGGTTTATCCATAGTAAGTATATTTTTGTCAGGAAGTATTGTTTTTGATCGGAGACACTTAATCATACTAAATAAGTAGTCCCATCTACCACAATTTAATCCAGCAATATGATCTTTGAGTGCATATATTATTTCATGTGTTTGAAATATAGCTGGGAATGTTTCAATTAGTACGGTTGTTTTTGTAGTACCGTTAGGTAATTCTAACATTTTCTGTGATTCCGATATAATTTTATTAATTAATTGTGCATCTTCATATGATTCTAATTTAGGTGTATATAAGTATGGTCCCATATAATTTTTATGAAGATACCAACCATTATTAAATAAATGAGTACCTATATCAAAAATAGTAGCAGAGATAGGATTTTTATTATCATCAAGTACATTATATTCTCTCATATGAAGACCTCTTGATCGAACAAAAAAAGTAGGTAACGGTCCATGATTAATTGTATATTCTTTTAAAATATTGCCATCATTATCATATTTAGCATCATATATAGTTTTTCTAATAGCATGATATATATTATCATGTCCATTAATAACATTTTCCCAAGAAGGTGACATAGAATCTTCAAGATCTAACATATAACCACTTGCACCAGAATTGAAAGCATTAATAACCATACGTTTACTGTTTGCTGGTCCAGTAATTTCAACATGTCTATTATTTAGATTATCATTAAAATTACTTTTATCAACTACCCAATCACCATTCCTGATTGATTCAGTATCAGAACGAAAACCATATTTCCTTCTATCAAATACTTTTTTTCTCAATTCGAGACATTCTTCGTAATCAGAAGAACATCTGTTATTTAATTCATGTAAAAATTCTACACATGCGGGTGATAGAACTTTTGTAGTATCAGTATTAGAACGGAGTACACTTATATTTCTTCTAAATATACTCGGTGACAATTCTAAACTTTTTCTTACAAATCTAAACATTGTATTTATTAAGATTATATTTTTTTCTCTTTAAGTTTACTTAATTTAAATTAATAACCAGTTATTAATTTCATTCTCTATAAAAATATAATTTTCTTTATCAATATTATTTTCTATCAGGTCATTAATAAAGTTTTCAATAACTATATTAATATTTTTACAAAATGGATTAGTAATTTGTTCAATTGGGTGGGTGATATACCTTATTTCATTACAACATTTTGGTTCTGAAATAGTATTAAAATTAAGATCATTAAAATTCATTATAGTTTATTTTTTATAATAAATTTTGTTATTATTACGAAACACTTATATATTATGTTTTACAGATAAAATAGTAGATAGCATTTCTGTACGTTTATCTAATATATTACTCTGAAGTTTTAATTTATCCATATCAGAATAACAATTTGGATATCTCCAGTAATAAAAGTATCTTTTACTATGCATCTCAAGTTCCTTATTAATAGAATCAATTAAATCATGTATTTTATCTATTGTTTGATGGAGATAATTTAAACATAAATGAACAGATTCATTTTCCTTTTTATCATCTAATTCTGAAATTAATTTATTAAGTATTGATATTTTAGCCTTAATATCGAGAGTTTCAAATAATGATTTTATTTCAGGATAATTATTGTAAATATTTAGAGTAAGTATATTATATATTTTGCTTGATACATCATGTATGGCTGTTGAAATTAAATCTCTACCAATTAAGCTAGAAACAATTTCACCTGTTATTAATGGCGCGTACATTATTAATAATACAATATAATATTTTTTACAAAAATTGAATTATTTTTTATGAAATACATTATAAATGTTGTTAAGAAGTGGATTCGTAAAAAAGGAAACAGATAAAGACCATAAAATTACAGAAAATGTATATGCTATCGAAGATAACAACCAGTCTCAATTTAATAACCAAACAATAGATATTAATAATTATTATATAAGAGATGTAGATAATGATAATTCATGTTTTTATAGATCTATTATCTTATCATTGTATTATATTTCACCAAATTTATATAGTAATTTAAAATATATTCTCACCAATAATAGATATAATGTAGGTAATATTGTAAAAATTAATGATATGAAAAGTATTGATAATTTGGATAATAAAATATATATAGAGATGTGTAGAGATTTACAAGAAGTTATAAGAAAATGGGTAATACAGAATTACGAGAAATATATAGAAGAAGTAAATATGAGAGTAATTGATTTTTTGAAATATACACATAACTTAGAAATGTATGGAGATAAAGAAGCATTAGAACTATATAGTGATAGATATAAATATTATAGTGGAGATGAGATTGAATTTGATAAAGATTTAGAGATAAATGATAGATGGGGTGGTAGTTTAGAGCAATATGTTGTTAGTGCGATATTTAAATTACCAGTAGTTACGTATGTTGCAAAAAAATATAATAAAACATTTGAAAGAATAGAGAATGGAAAAATAAAAAACAATAGAGGTGAAAAAGGTGTTCGTTTAGAATTATACCAAATATTTGGGGGAAAATATTTAAATAGTTTATATAAGATAAATATTTTGTACAGAATAAAAGAAATACATCAACATTATATGTGTCTTTTAGATAAAGAAGCGTAAAAATAAAAAAACCGATAAAAAAGAATTATGTGATTAAATAAGAATGGACAGATGGACATTTAATATAGAATTAGGAGATGATTTTCATATAATGTTAGAAAATGATACAAATGATATACCAGAACCTTTTTTACCAGAAGATAGATACTACATACCAATAAATCATTTTAATGATAGTAATGAAATACCTGAACCTATAGATGAAAATGAAGTATTAATTGATAGTGATATAACACCAGATATACTCGATCTATTAGATAATGCACATGCATTAATTAAATTAAAACTAAGTAATTATAACTTAGATTATCAGAAATATATTATATTGAAAAAAAATATAAATATTAGTGAATTAAGAGAAAAATTAATACAACATTTAGGTGAAATAAATATTACTAACACATTTATAAATAATGAAATATTTAATGATAATATATTATTTTTAAATGACTATGATGAATTATTATTAGAAATAGATGGAGAAGTTAATGACATAAATATAGCTTATGATTTTTTTGTAAGGGATGGGGATGAGTCAGTTGAAAGTAATATTGTTAATGATACAAGAGAGAATTCAGAAAATAATATTCAAAATTTTACATTAGACGCAAATATAGATAACTTAAATGATTTGATGTATTTAATATTATCAAGAATAATTAATAACTTAAGTGAAGAAAATTTAAGTGAGTTAGAGGCATTAATAAATCAGAATAATAATACTATAAATAGGCATTTATCTGAAGAAGAATTAAATAATATAAAAGAGGAGAAATATAATAAAAATTTATTTGAAACAAAAATGTGTTCAATTTGTTATAAGGATTATATTACAGATGAAAATTTAAAAATACTAAATTGTAATCATTATTTTCATAGTGATTGTATTAGTAAATGGTTATTGAGTTACAACAGTAAATGCCCGTTATGTAATAAAAATCAAATAGTGTAATAATTAATTATAATTAAAAATTTAATGATTACTTTAATACAATAAAAATATGTCTATATATAAATAATGAGAATAGCTATTTTATTATTATTTATAGTATTATTAATATTATTATTTTCAAATACGAAAAATAATAGTGGAGAGATTGAAGAAAGTTTTGTAAATGGTGTTCCAGGAGCTTACCGGAATACTTTAATAAATAATCCACCAGTACCATTACCGGATAGTACAGTAAATTTGGCATTACCAAAAATAGAACCTTCATCAAAATCACAATCATGTGGATGTAAGAATAAATCAGTGTGTCCACATGGAACAGTAGAAGCAAAACCAGGAAAAATAATTCATAAAACAGTACATGTCAAGCCAAAACCTCCGTGTCCAACAACAGAATGTGAAAAGAAATTATTTACATGTCCACCATGTAAGAAAGAAGATATGACATGTCCACCGTGTAAAAAAGAAGACATGACATGTCCTCCATGTCCAAAATGTCCACCAAGATGTCCAGATATGTGTCCAGACTTAAGTAAATATGTATTAAAAACAAGTATACCACCATGTCCAGTACAACCAGATATGAGTCAATATGTTTTGAAATCAAAAATGCCAGATATGTCAAGATATGTATTAAAATCTAGTATCCCACCATGTAATTGTCCTCAATGTCCACCATGCAAATGCCCAAAATGTCCAAAAATACCAGATATCAAGGTTTGCTCTAGTATGGGAAAAAAACAATCATCAGGAAAGAATGAAGGAAGCTCTTTTTCAGATAAACCACGTAAATTTACTAAAAATGAAATAAATAATTTGGTTGGAAAAAAAACTGACGATATAATAAAAAAACACACACGTTCAAAGTGGCATGAAGATGAAGATGAAGATGGGTCAGATAATAATGATCGAAATTCTTCAAATAATAATGATCGAAATTCTTCATCCAGGCATCATGGAAGAAAAGCAGAAGGAAACCACTCTGGTAATATATATAACTATACAGTTGTTGGAGATCATGATGATGTTCAGTATGACAGTTGTGGACCGAAAGCGTCTAATCATAAAACACAACTGTTTGGAAAAATGGGTCATGGTTTATTATCTAATCACTAATTACATAATAATTTACTTGAATGCGAATTATCTTTTTTAAATTCTCATTCAAATTATTTAACATTATTACTTTAACTTTTATGATTCAAAACATTGACGTTTATTACTAAACATAAAATCTGTAAACGAAAAATTAGGTTTTCTCCTATTTTCATTGATATTAATTATGAAACCAATAAGTAATAAAATGAATGCTAATATAGCTAGAATATATTGCATATAATTAAGAACTAAGTAAAGATCAAGGCTATTAATTTCACCCAATACATTGTTATTATGTTTGTATTCTTTTTTTAAATTATCTTTTATATCCTGTATATTATTTGAATGTAATTCCTTACTAATCAATAATGGTGAGATTGTTTTAAATCTATATTCCTTGTACAGATTTATAAAATAAATAGTAAATACAATTATAATTATGGATAATAGGAAATTTGTTTTACATTTAATAGAGATAAGGTATAATAAGAATACTGGTATAGTTGATAATAAAGATTCAAATGGGTTATTATTTTCTGCATCTTTTCTGGAAAGCATAACAAAAAAGAAAAGTGAAAAAAATATAAGAAAATATCTAAGAAGTATATTTTGCGATAACTTATTTTGAAAACCACAACTAAATGTACTTCCTAAAAAATTCCCAGATATAATAAGATATAAAAGGAAAAAACCACTAGAATAATTTTCAATTAATTCAATTTTCATTTTATATATATTAAATAAATTTTTTTATCTTATTTTATATATAATGTCATTTAAATCACAATATATGAATATCGAACAATTTATGCCAAATATTAAGGAAAGTCATGTAAATAAGATTAATACTTCTCAGCACATAAAAAAGGAAAAAGTAAATAATTTTCCAATGGCGTGGACATGTTATAAAGATAAACAAGGTAATTTTATATGTCCATTAAGAGGTGATAAGCCTATTTTATACAAATGAATGATAATTATTTGTTGTAAAGCCCTCAACTAAACTAAATTTCTCGCTGACTTTTTTAGTTTTTTTTTTTTCTGTTTTTTCCTGTTCAACCTTTACTTCTTCTTCAGTTTCCTCTTCATTTTCAGATTCTGTATTTTCTTCTTGGATATTTTCTTCTTCACTTTCCTGTTCATTTCCTTCTTCACTTTCCTGTTCATTTTCTTCTTCGCTTTCCTGTTCATTTTCTTCTTCGCTTTCCTGTTCATTTTCTTCTTCACTTTCTTCTTCAGATACCTTTTTTTTTGATTTTGTATTTTTACTTCCAGATTTAAAATTTTCAAATTGATTAGATGAGTTTCCTTGATTTCTAAGAGAAAAGGTAATTGCAATAGCAAGTGATAAAAATATAGCCAATTTTGTATTTGTGAGACATAAATATAATAACAATAGTAGAATTATAATTCTTGTTACTACATTATTAAATAATGTTGATAGATTGGATTTACTTACAGTAGATATATATAGTATTAGAATTAGAATTACAATTAATGTTACTGGGTCTTCTTTTCTTAATATTTCCTGTATTTGATCAAGATTGATAAATGTATTTTTCATAATATAAATATATTAGATATAAAAAAATAAAAATTTATATTAATATTATATTTTATATTTTATATAATGGTTATTTGTAATATGCCTTCTATATATACAAGGAAAAAAAGGATTGTAGCAATTGGAGATCTACACGGTGATTGGAATGCAACAATAACTAGCTTTAAAGTTGCAAAGTTAATAGATAATAATTTTAATTGGATTGCAATTCCAAAATCAACATTTGTAGTACAATTAGGTGATCAAGTTGATAGATTAAGTCGTACAAATTTAAAAACAGATGAGGCAAGTGAAAAAAAAATATTTGATTTTTTAGACAATCTGCATAAACAGGCATCTTCATATGGAGGAGCAGTATTGTCGATAATTGGGAATCATGAATTAATGAATGTAATGGGTGATATGAGATATGCTTCACCAATGTCTATAAAAGATTTTGGAACAATATATGATAGAATAGATGCATTCAAACCTGGAGGAGAAATTGCAAGAAGGTTTGCATGTACTAGAAATGTAATAATAAAAATAGGAAATTTTCTATTTGTACATGGAGGTATTTTACCAAAACATTGTAAGCTATCAATACAAGAAATAAATAGAATAATGAAGAATTACCTATTGAATAAAATAAATACTGAAAACCATAAATATTTTGATCAATTATTTTTGGAAGAGAATAGTTTATTATGGACTAGAAAATTATCGGGTGAGAATGTTAAGTGTTCCAAATTAAACAAAGTATTTAAAACATATAATGTGAATAATATAGTTGTTGGACACACACCACAATTAAATGGAATTACAAGTGAATGTAGTAACAAAATATGGAGAGTAGACACAGGAATGTCACGAGCATTTTCGAACAAACCAATTATTCAAGTTCTTGAAATATTAGATAACGGTATGGCTAAAAAATCAAATAATTTCAAACCAATTAGAATATTAAATTAATTTTTGAAATTGATAATTCGTTTGAATTTTTCGGGGACTAATGATGCACCACCAACAAGAACGCCATCAATATTATTCATTCTCATTAGTGCATCAACTGTTTCAGGTGTAACACTACCACCATATAAAATTGACATATTTTCTGCTATTTCTTTAGAGTAATTTTTTTCGAACCAACTACGTATGTATTTATGAACATCTTCTGCTATTTCTGGTGTTGCTGTTAATCCAGTACCAATAGCCCATACTGGTTCATATGCTACTATAATATTTTCCAATTGATTTCCAGATATATTTAACAAACCAGCAGATAATTGTTTTGAACATATTTCTTTATTTAAACCTTTCTCATATTCTTGTTTATTTTCACCTATACAAAATATACAATTTAATTCACTGTTTAATATAGCATGAATTTTAGTATTTATTACAGAGTTATTATCTCCAAAAATATTTCTTCTTTCACTGTGACCAGCTAATATATAACTACACCCAACAGAATATAACATTTCAACAGAAACAGCACCTGTATAAGCCCCTGAAGAAATAGTATAACAATCTTGAGCACCAACTTTTATATTAGTTTCAGATAATATTTTTTGAACTAAGTCAATATATGGAAAAGGTACAAATACTATTAATCCATATGAATGTGATATGGGTATTTTTTTCAATTCATTTGCTAAATATACTGCTTCATCTTTAGTCTTAGGATTCATTTTCCAGTTACCAGATATGTAAATTTTTCTTTTCATTTATTTTTTTTATTATATATTTATTTTATTATTCTTTCTTCTGACGCAATTTTTTTAAATTAACCAGAATATTTTCTGCTGATTATTATAAATGAAAGAATACTTAAAATCATTTGTAATTGGTTCTTCTTGGTTATGTTTCATACTATTTTTTTTTGCAGTAAATGAATATAGTAAACAAAAGATAATAAATTATACTTATGAGGGATATACTTTTAAAGCTCCTATTGCTTTAGGTTTAATTGCAGTGGTTGCTAAATATATTTATTTAAATTATAATTTATCACAGAGAAGGAGTTTGTTTATAACAAGCATATTTTCTTCAGTATGTGTTATGATTGGTATAACATATTTCAAATCATATAAATTTACAAGTAATAAAAGATGGTTACTACAGTATATAACAATCTTAATTGGACATTCATTTGTATTTACATTTATAGTACATTTCCTTGAAAAAAATATTACATAGTAATTATTTACCAGTAACATCTGTATCTATTCGATTTGCTTTTGTTAATTTGTAAATGGTATATGGTCTAGTTAATAAAGTGCACCATGTATATAAATTATTATTGCTATTTAACAGACTGAAACCTAAATCGGATCTGTTCGCAACACCAATACTATATGTACTTAAATTTTCAACACAATGCCACCACCAGCATGGATTAAATAAAACATCACCTTCTTCTAAAATAATTTCATATTTTGGTATATTTTTTAATATTTCTTTGTTTTTGAAATAATTTAACTTAGATACAACAAATAATCCATTATTACTTATAGCACCTTTTAAATATTTAGAGTATTTTGGATGTATAAATGTCCATTTCTTTCGACCTTTTATATTGAAAAATATATTTGCTTTCATAGCACAATGAAGTGTTGTACCACTGCCTTTTGGACCAAAAAATAACTGACTAACACTTGTATATTTTATTGGAAATTTTTTTTCAAGCTTGGATAAATCTAAATCATCCTGCAATTTCTTACAATCTAAAAATATGCTATGAAAATTATTTACATAAATCTTCTTATTTAATTTAATCATATCACATACTTTCCCAAAGTTCATTTTATTTAATACAACAACATTACTAAATTGATTTTTTAAGAAATCCTTTTTAGAATTTATAGTGAAACCCATAACTTTATGATTCCCACAAGTTTTTTTTAAATAATCAATATTCCACTTTTTAACACAGTCAAAATTTTTAATTAATCCTTTAATTACTACAGGTTTAGTATAATTATTTGTTATATTACGTAAATTTTTAAACTCATCTGGTTTAATTGTTAGTATTTTTTTTGTTGGAATTTTTATTTTTTTTCTGTTTAACTCCGTTTCAGAATATTTATAATAAATATTATCAAAAAAATTGGTACTCTTATTTACATGTGCATTACCTGAATCATGTTCTTTTATAGGAAAATCTTTACCAAACATGTGTTTAAAAAAACATAATACAAAATAGTAACTAAAATATATAAATATAAGTATTAGGGATAATACTATTATTTCCTTTAATGACATATATATATACTGATAAAATAATTATACAAGTAAATCACCATTAATACTTCGCTTACTAACTAAATTTTTTTTATTAACAATATTACATTCAATGTCATATATATTATCAGTTGGGTTTATTAAAGCTGATGTTCTACCAAAATTTGATTCAGTAGATATATATAAGTTTGAACATATAGTTGATAGTATATAATGATCAATAAAATTTTTGTTAAAATCATTTATTGATGAATTATCATAATTTTTAATTTTCTCTCTTTCTCTTAATTTACTTTTTTCATTTGAACCGTGTCTCTCCCACTCAATATGCATAACTTCTGCGTCTGAAAATATAACATCATTAAAAATATTTTTTGCAAATTGTATAAGATAATTATTATCAGCAGTTATAAATATTGTATAATTTTTTATGTTATTTTCAATATGTTTTTTTATATTTAGTAACTTAGGGATGAAATAATTTTTCAAAGTTATAAATGCTTGATTACTTTTATTACCTAACCATAAATCAGGCATATGCTGACCATTTACAATTGTATCTATATATATAGTTCTAACCTGAATACCTATAATTTTTTGTCTATTTCCTATAACTTTATATACTAAATCAAGTATATTATCATTTAATATGATGTGTTTTTTATATATATTTCGGTAATTATTGAATAATAAATCAAAGTAATTTATACCTGATACACTATTTTGTATAGACTGCACTAGTTCCATATTTGTTTTAAATAAGCAAATATCAGAATCAAATATTTTTAGTATACCTTTTTTATTAACTTTATTATTAAAATTTTCTAACTGTTTACCACTATTTACAATTATAGTTTTTATCTTAGAATTTAAAGTATGATTGTAATAATTATTTGAATAAGTGAATATACTAGATATATCTTCTTTATCCCATTTAATTAAAAAATGGCGATTGAATATTTGGGACAATGATAAGATAGAAATAATGCCAACAAGTCTGTCTCCATAACCACCATTCATCTCTTTTTTAGGAAATTCTATTATAAAATATTTTTTATTACTCATCTTATATAATAAAATATATTTTCAGTTTAATAAATACGAAATGTAACTGAACTATACTCATTATCCTAATTTACTAATACTAAAATAAAAATTATAGTAATCCTCTCTAAAACTCCACAAAACATAATATATTTTTTTACTACATTTTTGGAATTCAAATGCTTCAACTGGTGAAAGAAACTGACACATATAATATAGTATATCCTTGTTTATTTTCATCTTTACATCTAATATTTTATTTTAATATTATTTACGTCAAATATTTGAGCATAAATTGTATACATGTAGTAATGTTAGTATTAGATAAATATCAACTAATATTTATTATTTCACCAAGAGTAGCTAGTAAATCAATTATTAATATTTATTGTCAGTTAAAAGGTATTATAGATTATAACTATCAAACTGAATTTAAACCTGATATATTACTAAGAGAGAAAAAATATAATAGCTATAAGATTATATGGTTTATTCGGTGCCCCTTTAAAAGATTAGTATCATGTTTTTATGATATCTGTAGTAATAGGGATACAATTAAATTAATAAAAAATAAGAGTTATAAACAGTGTAGTAATTTATTATTAAATGGACATATATCTTTTAAATTATTTCTGGATCTATTATTTACTATCGATAGAAATGAGATAAATGATATCTTTCTACCACAAACATTTAATAAGGAATTTATTTTTTTTAAAAATTCACTATATCTCTATGATATCGAAAATCTAACTAAATTTAATGAATACTTATCAGATAGACTAAATATAAAAAATAAAAATATAGAAATCCCAAAAAAATATATTAACCATGTATATTTTGATAAACAGTTTGAAAATTATATATCAAGCTATTTTGAAACAATGGTTGAACAGGAATACGATACATATAAGGAAATAGATAAAAAATACATAAATATGATAATAAATTACTATATAAATGATTTTTATTTATTAAATTATATTAATAATTACAATATAAGAAGGAAAATATTGCAAAATTACTAATCTGTGAATTTATAAAAAATATATTATTTAATTTGGAATATAAATTATTTCATTTATCCATTAGTTTCTGATTGCATATTAACTGTAACGTCAGGATCGAGTTTAATAAATTCCATTGCTTTCATTTTATCATCCATAATTCTACCTGATTCACCTTCCAGTTTTTTACCCTTAATTCCTCCTTTTATAAATTCTTTACGTAATTTTCCTTTCAGTTCACCAAGATTTTTGAATTCAATATTAATATCAATTGGTCTTGTTCGAAGTCGATTATACGCAATCCACCTATACATACACCTTGTCTCATATGGAACTCTATTTTTATAAGAATACTGTTTATCATAATCAAATTTTATAATTGATGCAGCATATTTTACATTATTTGAATTTTTGTTATTCATATAAGCACATACGATAGCCCTTTTATTCTCATAGTACCAAAAGAAATTTACCCAATTTGTTTTTTTCAAAATAGACTCCTGTTTATTTTTTTTTACTTTTTGTGTAATTGCGTTTTTATCAATAATCATTCCCTCCATTAATTCTGCATATTGAGGGTTAGCATCCCAATTAATATAATCACGACTTTCCCATTCTCTTAGACATACACCAGAAGTAGGAATCATTCTCCTCATTTCCATTTTAATTTGCTGTGTATCCCTAGTAATAGAAGTCATCATATATACTGGATAATTCTGTAGCCTTTCAGTTGCAGTTGAACGATGTTTAAGTTTGATAGGTTTTGTAAGATCATCTTTATGACCACTAAAGATAGAGGCGCCATACAATGTATGTCCTGTATTATGATTTCTTAGATAAGCAATTACAATTTGTTTTTTATTTTCATTAATCCAGCAGTATTTAATATTAATTGGACAAGCATTTTTCTTTTTAACACGAGAATTACCTTCTTCATCAAATAGAATATGTGTAATACGTGATAGTAACCCACTCATTTTATATAATGCTTTAAGTATTAAACTACATTCAATTTTTTTTTTTTTATAAAATATTTATAATTAGTATGTTTAATAAATATATAATTTTAGTGGCACCTTTGATTAGTTTTGCAATTTATAGACATTTTACTAAAAATAAATTTCGAAATATTAAAAACAATAGAAAAATTTTAACTTCTGAAAAAAAAGCCATACGTACCTATAAACCGGGATTAAAAACAATAAGTGAGGTGGAGAATGAAGATAATTGGGATATATATGATAAGAATCTAGGTAAAAATTAAATATTAATTATAAGTATAGATGTATATTTCTATATTAAATATGAATATAGCTAATAGAAAAAAAATATTTATATTTTCTTCTAGATATACACTTATATATTTATTAGAAACACGTACAAATCTTATTTGTTACAATTACGTATTTAAAATAATAATCAGAATATGGAGGAATTATGTGAAATTATTAAAAAAATATCGGAATATCCATTATCTATTTAATAGAGAAATAAATGGATAAATAAAATAATTTATATATTCAGAGTATTAAATAAAATATTTTACATATATATGATTTTTAAATCATTTATCAGAGGTAATGTAATAGGTTTAAAGCTATATAAATCATCAAGAAGAAATATTAATGAAGAAATCGGTTATACATTATCATCAATTATAGAAAAAAAACATCAACATCCATCATGTAAATGGACATATTTGAATAAAACATATGAATTAAATAGAGCATGTATAAATAATATATTTATTAATAAAGAATTTAGAAATAAATATTATGGGAGTTTTATATTAGATAAAACAGAGAAATTACTGCAAAAAGAATATCATATTAATTATATTAAATTATTAGCTTGGGAAAAATATAATGATGATCTTATATATTTTTATAAGAAGAATGGTTATTCAGAAATGTGTTTAGGTAGTATAAATAAGTATGATGATGGGGAAAATATATACGACCTAACACCGATGGACAAATATTTAACCATTCGCTGATGAGTAAATTAAGTTATAATCATTTATAGATTCACTAACTGAATCAGATAGATATTCTATATTATAATTATTTATGCCAGACATACTTATTCTTCCATCACTAGTCATATAAATATGGTAATTATTTTTCAAATTTTCTATTATATATGGTTCAAATCCAGAATAACAGAACATACCAATTTGATTTGTAATATGACACCATTGTAGATGTGGAGATTTTTTTTCAAGACTACTTCTTAATTTTTTACGCATATCAATAATCCTATCAGCCATTCCTTTACATTCTAATTTCCACTGTTCATATAACTCATTATCTTCTAAAATAGTATTTACTATATATGCACCATTTATAGGTGGGTTGGAATACATCGGTCGTGCTAACAATTTTAATTGACTTAATACACATTCCTTTTCCTCACTATTATTTGTAAAAATACTTAATGCACCAACTCTTTCCCCATACAACCCAAAATTCTTAGAATATGATTGAGCTAACATTATATTCTGATTATTTTCTATAAATAATTTTATTGGGAAGGCATCTTCCTCAATATTTCCACTTGCAAATCCTTGGTAAGCACAATCGAATAACACTGTATGATTTTTTAATTTTATTGTATCTAATATCTCATTCCATTGTTCTTTACTCGGGTCAATCCCAGTTGGATTATGGGCACATACATGGAATAAAAATACACTTTTTTTAGGTGCATTTTTAATATCAAGTATCATATTATCAAAATCAAGTTCCATGCAACCATTACTGTAGTATTTATATTTTTCAATGTTTAAACCAGAATCTTTCATAATTGGTATATGATTTCCCCAGGTTGGGTTTGGAAGATAAATTGTCTTATTATCGGAAAAACGATTTATAAATTCTCCAGCAATTCTGCATGCACCAGTACCAGATATAGTCTGTATTGATGCAATACGATCAAAATCTACTTTATTTTTTCCAAACGCAAAATTTAAGGAATTTTTTGTAAAGTTATCAAATCCAGCTATTCCAGCGTATTCATGGTTATTATTTAATATTCGTTTTTTAGCTTCTTTAACTGTATCTAATATGTATGGGTCACCATTTTCATTCCTATACGCACCAACACTTAAATTTATTTTATTTTGAAATGTATCTTTTTTGAATTCTTCTGTTAAACCCATTATTGGATCAGCTGGCGCTTTTGGAATATTAGACCACTTCCTTATGTTTATCATATTTAATATTTTTTTATTTCTAATTACACTTGAAAACATTTTTTGAAATGATATAAGAAAAAAATAATATAAAATGAACAAATAAAAAATATATTTATTAATATTTTATTTTATCTTTTACGCTTTCTTCTAATACTTCTATTCCTATGATCATGATGATGATGATGATGACAACAATTATTTGGGTCAACATTTTCTTTTTTACTTTTGCATATTTCATGAATGAACTTAATACCACTTGTTACATGGGCGGTTGAAATGTCCATTTCAGATACTTTTTCACATATAATATCTCCATTTTTGCTAGAATAAAATACACGATTTATATTATATTTTTTTAACTTGTGAATACAATGTTGGCAAGGTCTTGATTCAGCCAATTCCCCAGAACGATTAAATCTGAAAACAAGTATATCGTATCTGTCCTTTTGTTTCGGAGAATTTATATCACAAGATATTTTTTTTAAAACAGCATGTTCTGCATGTATTGTAGGTGAAACAGTCCCTTTACGGATGAAATATGGTGGTAGACATTTTGACTTACCGACATACTTCACCCTTTGTCCCTTTTAAGGCAAAGGCAATCGTTGAACTATCACAGTCATGGTAACTGTCCATACTCACTGTTAGTGAGCGATTAAACTTCTCGTAGGGGTAGCTCTTACACGTCATTATTATTTTGTTATATTAATAAAATAATATTGAATCAATTTTTTTTGAAAAAACAATTAATATTACAGCTATAATTATTTTTTTCTTTATTTATAATATATGTATGAGTACTCATTTAGTAGTGAGTATAGTGGTAGTTTTATAGATGGAAATCGTATTGAAGAAAAAACTATTAAAACGGAGAAGAAAAAAACAAAAAAATGGTCAAATAAAAAATCTAAATTTACCATTTATAGTAGAGATGGTAAAAATAAAAAAAAAGTTCAAGGAAATAGAAATAATAAAGGAAAGTATGTAGTTATATATACTAATATTCAAGGTTCAAAAAAAAATACAAGGAAAAAAACTATATCGGAGAAAGAAGTTAAAGATTTATTAAAAAATAATTCTTTATTAATTAAAAAAAAATCTAAAAAGAAATCAAGAAAATAAGTTATTTTATGGGTATGGTATTTTTACAGTCTCTTAGATACTCTTTTACATATTTGTTTTAATTCTTTTACTTGTGGGAAATGACTCATTTTAAGTTTACCTATTTCTTCATACAGTTCTATACCTTTTTTTATGCATACTTTTCTCATCACAACATTTCTACGAACAATATTTCTATTTTTCCATACATAGTTAAAAAGCTGTAATACTATTTCTTCTTTATATTTACTTGAATCAAAATATTCAATTTCTTGTTCATCCCATTTATAAGATCTACTTTGACAAGTATTACAAAGCCATTCTATACTACCATCACTTTCTATAACTCTCATTTGAGTGATATTATCTTTTCCCCTGCATACCTCACAATAACCAATATTATCATAGTTTTTTTCGTTATTAGAATATTTGTAATGACATATTAACCAAGCAAATTCATTATTAAATTTAATATAGTTATTATCAGTCCTTGTACTTTTAAATAAATCTATATACTGACGACAATATGGGCATTGTACAATTGTTTTAAAAGGTCTATCTAACTGTTCTGCTTCTCGTTTTCCGTGTAAAGCGGCAGTGTGTAAACACTTAGCATGAAAATGGTGTCCGCAACTATACATAGGCAATTGATTTGATTCTCCGAGACATATTGAACATATCATCTTTAAGTCACTGCTGAGGATCCCCGTCTGTTATTCTTCAAAAATATAAATTCAATTTTTTTTTATAGCTTCAAAAATATCGAAAAATATAAATATATAAAGTTTTATTTTATATGTTAAATTCTATAATAAAAAAAAAATAAATAATATTATAAATGATACGTAATTTTCTAAGATTTGAAAAACATTTATCAACAGAGCAAAATCTAATTATAAATTCTGTTGAAAAATTTTGTAAAGGATACTTAAAACCAAGAGTTATTAGTGATTACAGGAATGAAATTGTTGATAAATCAATTTTCAAGGAAATGGGTAAATTAGGTTTATTAGGTCCAACAATAAATGGTTATAACTGTTTAGGTGAATCATATTTAACATATGGTTTAATAGCTAAAGAAATTGAAAGTATAGATAGTGGTTACCGTTCTATGTTTAGTGTTCAATCATCTCTTGTAATGCACCCAATTGATAGATTTGGTAGCGACTATTTGAAAAAAAAATATTTACCAGAATTGCAGAAAGGTAATATGGTAGGTTGTTTTGGATTAACAGAACCAAATCACGGTTCTAATCCGAGTGATATGGAAACTTACGCCAGGAAAGAAGGTGATTTCTATATCCTAAATGGTTCTAAGAATTGGATAACAAATTCTCCAATAGCAGATGTACTTCTAATTTGGGCTAAACATGATGGTAAGGTTAAAGGTTTTTTAGTTGATAGAGAATTACAAGGAGTAGAGACACCTAAAATCACTGGAAAATTATCTTTAAGAACTTCAGTAACTGGAATGATACACCTAAGTGATGTAAAAGTTCCAGCTAAAAATGTTTTGAATGTTGATGGTTTAAAGGGACCATTTACATGTTTAAATAGTGCAAGATTTGGAATATCATTTGGTGTTTTAGGTTCAGCCAGAACATGTTTAGAAAATACTATTGATTATACTTTAGATAGGAAACAATTTGGGGAACCTCTATGTAGTAAGCAACTCATACAAAAAAAATTAGCACAAATGTTTACTGAATACAATATAGCACTTGCTAGTTGCTTCAAAGTATCTGAATGTATTGACAATAATACTTATATACCTGAAATGATTTCCATGGTTAAAAGAAATAGTTGTGAAAAATCCTTAGATATAGCTAGAAATTGTAGAGATATATATGGCGGTAATGGTATATCAGAAGAATATCCAATATTCCGTCATATGTCTAATTTAGAAACAGTTAATACATATGAAGGTACATCTGATATTCATGCTCTAATATTAGGTAAATATTTAACTGGTATAAATGCATTTTAATACTTAAAGAATATATTATATTGTATTTAAAAATGGATAATACTTCTTATTGTAGAAAAAATAATTGGTCTACTAAGTTAGAAGAATTAATAAATAAACAAATTAATATTGAATTAACAGCCTCACATACATATAACGCACTATATAGTTATTTTTTAAGTGATAGTGTTGGTTTCCCTGGGTTAGCATCATTTTTTAAAAAATCAGCAGATGAAGAAACTGAACATGCTCGTGAATTCATAGAATATCAAAATACTCGAGGAGGTAAAGTAAATATCACCAGTTTACATCAACCATCATTTAATTTTGATAATTCTTCTCAATTCTCAATTATGTACCAAGCAATTAAGTACACATTAGAATTAGAACAAAGTGTATATGAAAGTATAATGAATATTTCAAGGGAATCTGATGATCATGGTTTAGAAGATTTCCTTGACAAATTTGTTAAAGAACAATTAGATACCCAATATAATTTGGGTATTAAATTGAAACAACTAGAAATAATAGGTAAAGATGGTCATGGTTTAATACATTTTGACAAGGAAATGTTAAATTAGGTTGTTACTTATATATTTATTTAAATCTATCTTAGATATTTTTACATAAAATGGTATACCTCCTTTGTAATAAAATATTGCTTCATTTTTTTCATCATCATATCTATAAAACCATTGATAGCAGATAATATGTTTTAATGTAACAGATCCATTAACATATATAAATGCTTTTTCTTTTTCGGAGGGATAAATATTATATGTACTTTTCCCAAGAATACCTTCACAATGACATTCATAAAAAGTATCCATGTTATCAACCCCTTCTAGTAAATCTCTCATAAAATTATAAATTGGAATAATCTCATGTTTCAATTTTTTTAGTCTTTAATGTTTTGAGCTATTTCTTAAGTAGTATATTTCCTTTTGATTATATTAAATAATTTTTTATTTTAGTGATATTACTTACATTTTTTTCTTCATAAATAGTATGGAATATGCATTCTATACTATTGGCGGTATATTTGGGTTAGGTGTATTATGTATTGTATGCAATAAACCTTTACATTTATTGGATAATTGTATAAAAGATGAAGAGAGTTGTTTCAACAGTAGTTGTTGTCGAAGTTGTCATAGATGCATTTGCTGTGAGGAAAATAGTAACTAAATTTAGTACAAATAGATGATATTTATAGGTATTCAAATAAAATTGAAGAATACTTATATATTTATAGTTGTAAAATGTGGACAAGACAGCTTTGTAGTGATCGTTCTTATATTCTTGCAGAAGATTTCAATTATACTTTTTCAGCACTTACTGAGAAATATTTGAATGAAGGTGGAAGTTTTCAGAATTGTTTAAAAAAATACCTTACAGAGCTAGATTCTGAAACTTTGCTCACAAAATGTTCAAAATGTACATGTTGTGAGAGACATCAAGTTAATCGACCTAAAAAAATGACAGATAATCCGGACATATCACAATATTTATCGGATAGACAAAATAGTAACTGTGATTGTGCATGTCGTCATTTTTCTCGCTGGTTATGTCGGTCATTTAGTAATTCCTTCAATAACTAACCAAAGATATTGACACAATGCCAATACTTTCTTTTTATCAGTAAAGTAATATTTTGTTAATTATTAAAATATTAATCTATTTTTTTATATATTATCTCTCTTACTAATTTTTTCCCCGATCTTATTTGCCCCTTTGCCCAATGTATATTCCCCGCTATTAAAGCAGTGAAAGATATATAAAAAGGCAATACATCTTCATAGGTATATTTTTGGGATTCATAGAAAAATACAATTGGAATAAAAACTAATCTTAATACTATAAAATTAACTACATTAAATAGCCATACATGTTTATAATAGTAAATATTGTTTTTTTTTAAAATATATCCAAGATTATGAAAAAATGCTGTATTTTCGGACAAAAAAGTAACTGTAAGTACTGGTTCTAATAGATTATAGTCATTAACGGATAGTAGCAAAGGAATAAAAGAAATGATATGATGCAAAACATACATATATTCATTTATATTTAAACACTCATAAGTATCGTATAAAAAATATGACGATGAGAAAATACAGAAAAAATCAAGATATATACTATTTTGATAGTTGTAAATAAAATAAGGGAGTATAAAACCACATATAAAACTATGGAAACAGGATACAATAGTATTTATATAATATATTTTATTTTTCTTGTATTCTTGAGAGTTTGTATTATTTTCAAATAATCGTTTTTTTTTAAATACTTCATTATTAGTGTATTTATCTGTATTCAGAATTACGTATTGAAAATATTTCCATAATTTTGAAAAAGAGTATATACATATACAACCTAATAAAAAATTCATTATATAGTATATTTTTTATTATTTAAGTGAGTAACATTTATCAACTCTTGATCCCGATCTTAAAATTGTATCACCTGAACGTAGTTTCGAAATATATGTATTATAATTTGTTTTATTTTTTGTTACATTTTTGAATTGATTATCGTCCCCATTATTAAAATATTTCCCACAGAAATATGATATTGTTTGGAATACTATTAATAATAGCGAACCATAAGACCTATAAAATACATTCGTAAGTATTATAGTCATTATGTAATCAACTAAATCAAATCGGAGATTGGTATTATTCATTATAAAATTGTATGTATTAAAACCAAGCATAAATGTATTTCTTATAGTTGTAATAAAATACAATGCATAAAACACAAATATTATACTGTTATTATATAGTATTTTATAAATATCTATTTCTGCTAAAAAACGAAATAAATATGATATACTTACAAGTAATATTACTGATATAGGTATTGTATATTTTATTATGTACGATAATTTATTAAAATCTGTCATTTTCATTTGTAGTTGGATTATAAAATATAACAAAATTCAATTTTTTAATAATTTATATAATGATAAATGAAAAAAATTGAATTACTAAATATAGTGATAAATTATATAAGATAATGGTAAAAGTGAATGTTCATCGTTTTAAATTGACAGTAAATAATGATGGAGATGTAAGGCTTTATGATGCTAGGAAAGGCGAAAAATATTTTGGTAAAAATAGAGAAAAACTAATTTGTGATGTTCGTGAAAAACTAGGTGGAAATAAAGTTTATAGAAAAAATCGTAATGTTATATTTGATTGTTCACCAGATATTGAAACTGCTTCTGATAAAAAACACTAAATATAATTAAGTTGCTCTACATACAGGGCATGTTTGATGTAAATTATTATCGTTACACTGTAAAAACCATTTATTAACACAATCCATATGAAAAGAATGATTACATGATAATTTAGTTATACCTCTTGAATTATTATCTTTTAAATTATTATGACAAATACTACATGTATTTTCATGATTATTTTTTATTGAAAAATTAAATTCATTTTCTCGATAATTTGGTTCCTCACATATTAATATTGAGTCACAATAAAAAATAAAACCATAATGAGTATTATTTAACCAGTATCCCGGTTTTAAAATCATTTTTACCAAACAGTCTTTCAGATTAGTACTTGGATGTGTATTACTAATTAAATTTTTATTATTATCCCATAAATTTATCTTCTTTTTACATTTTACATAGATAAAGTTATCTGGTGAATTACCTCTTAAAAATTTATTGAAGCTAATATATACATTCTGAGAATCTTCTCTTATAAGTGAACAAATTTTTTCTTCTAACTGAGAGAGTAATATAATAAAATTTCTATAATTTTCTTTTTTATTCTTTGGTAAAGCTAATTTTAATCCATAATGATTATTACTATTATTTTCTATTTCAGTAATTAAAAGTTTAGGTGTTTCAATATAAATATTCTTATTTTTAAAATCATCATATATATTTATATTATTAACTATATGCCCTCTTTTATATTCCGGAACTAAAGAGTTAATTGATTCTAAATAACAAGTATCTTTAATGAGAAAACTCATTTATATGAATATATAATCAATACATTAAATAATTTTCTAATATTAAAGTAATGGAAGATCCTGAAGAAAAAGAAGAATACATAAAAAATAAAAGGGATTTATTTACATTAAAAAAAAAATCTAGAATACAAGATTACATAAGTAATTTTGGTGAAAACTATGATTATGAAGATTATAACAGAATTCATGAAAAGGTAAGAGGTGAATATGAAGACGCAAAAAAGGAATATGAAAATTTAGAAAAAAAATATCAAGAGACAAAAAAAAAATATGAGGATTTAGAAAAAAAATATGAGCATACAAGACTATACATTAAAATTAAAAATGAATTAATAGAAAATTGTATTAGTAAAAAAGATAATACATCGCCAAAACTAATAATGTTATTAGGTGCACCTGGAGTTGGTAAAACAACTTTAAAAAATTACCTTATAAGTAACAATTTTATAACTGGCAATAATTATGTTTACTTGAATAGAGATGATATTGTATCAAAATTACCAGAATATAATGAGATACTTAATGATGATAAACTAAGAGAAAATATGTATTTAAATAGTGGTATGTTATTTATGCAAGAAGCAAATTTTTATTTTGATGAGATAAATGAAGAATGTTTACAAAAAAAATGTTCTGTTATAATTGATGTAGTTGGTGGTAATTTAGGAAAAATTACAGATATTATAATCAATTTTAGTAAAAATGGCTATATAATTAATGTAATTCATATGGATATAAAAGATGAAAAAGAAGAATATGAAAAAATACTACATAGAATTGAGGAAAGAAGTAAAAATAAAGATGAAGGCGGCGAAGGAAGGTCTATATTAGATATACAAAAAAATGATTCACGTGCAAAAAAAATAGGAGCACTAAAAAAACTATATGCTAATGTAAGGAAAACTATAAAAAATTTGGAAGAATGGTCTAGAAAAAATACAAATATAAAATTTAATATGTTTAGTTTTTTAAATGATGAAGAAGGTCACAGTTTTTCTTCTTATAATCACTTGTTCAAAACATTAGAAAAAAAACAATCTTTACATCGTTACACTCTAAGAAAAAGAAAAAAAAAATCAACAAAGTCATCTACTCAGAAGAGAAGTAGTTCTAACTAATTAGATTATTCATATTTAAATATTTAAAAATAATCTCAGCAATTTCATGATAACCTCCTTTCTTTAGATGGAAACCATCTATGTCCATGTGATAATATTTTTCACCAAATATTTTATCAATATCTAAAACATAATATTGATTATTTTCAAAATTACTCTTATAGCTAATAAGATTAAGATTAATCTTGTTCCTTATTTTTCTTGTAATATTATCTTCATGTAATTGTTTAGGAATTGTTAGAGATACAATCTTACAATTAAAATTATGAATAATGCTATGAATTTTCAATATATCTTCTGATATGACCACAGGGTTATCACCCTCAGCTACATCATTTGAACCAAGTAAAATAATACATATATCATAATTTTTTTTAGATAATTGATAACGAAATCCATTTGATTTTTTAAACAAATAATCTGTTAGTGATTCTTCATCAAGATTTTTTATTATTTCATCTATTGTAAAACCACTAAGTCCGATATAATCTATACATACATCTTTACATAATTCTTTTAACTTATCTGCATAGGGATAAAATTTATTTTCAGAATGGCAATATCCATTCGTTAAACTATCACCTAAACATAATATGTTTTTCATATATTATTAACTATTTTATTTATTATAAGTTTTACTATAATAATTAAATTATTTTCACAACCAATATTTTTTCATAATATAATTACTTGTATCTTCATTTATTTTCCCTTTCTTAATTAAATATGCTAAGACATGTTTTATTTTTAAATTTTCTTCAATAATAATTTTATTATATTTCTTCTGACAGAACTCTTTCATTTCTGAGAGTACATATTCTATAACATTATCGTAATAGAAACCTATATCGTTACAATATTCAGAGATCTCATCATAAATATTATCTGGTATACCAATACAATTATCATTTTTTGAATCTGAAATTTCTTTTAGTTTATCAATATTATTTTTAAATAATGCATGATATATCTCTTCAATATATTGTTCTTTTTTTTCACAGAATTTTGAAAACATTCTATCACTAAGAGGTGAATTATCTTCTGAATATAATTCACCGTTGATATATATACTATTTCCCCAAAAATCATTCCCACTTTCTTCGTATTCAATTTCAAATTTAAGTTTATTATATATATTAGCTGTTTTTTCAAGCCAAGCTAATGGGGGACTCCAAGCTGTATCAAAATCAAGTATAACCATATTATTATTTTTTTCTATTATCTGAACATCTGATATATCCCATTTTGTACCCCAGTTATTATTATTCCAGGAAAACCAATTATTTTCTTCTTCTTCTGGGCGTGGACATGTTCCCCAAAAAGTTAAAGGTTCTTCTTCATTTATAATTATTTCTTCTGAATAATTAAAATCAATTAAATAATTATTATTTTTTAATTTCTTTTCTTTTTCTACTTTTACTTTTTCATTATGTTTTTTACAGGATTCATTTAGTAATTTACAATTGATGGGTTTATTTTCATATATGAATCTCTCAATTTCACTACTATTTATGCATTCAGTATCGCTTATAGTAAGTCTATTTATACACCAATTGGGCATTTGTAAATATTTACACAATTAATAAATTCAATTTTATTTAAAGTTTGGAATAGTAATAGTATTATGAATGAAATTCAAAATTATAATTCTCAAAAATTTAAAAGTAAACACATATTGTCAGTATTGGATTTCGATATAAATGAAATAAATAAGATATTTTATACTGCCGATAATATGAGAAATTTATTAGAATTTGAGCAGAAGTGCAGTGTATGTAGGAATCTAACACTTGGATGTTTATTTTTTGAACCATCAACAAGAACTTCATGTAGTTTTCAGGCAGCAGCTATTAAATTGGGGGGGCAAATTATTGTTATAAATGATATAAATGTGTCATCAATAAATAAAGGTGAAACATTATCAGATACAATACGTTGTATGCAGTCATATTGTGATATTATTGTAATGAGACATTTTAAGAAAGGTGCTATAGCAGAGGCTGCAGAAGTAGCTGATGTACCAATTATCAATGCTGGCGATGGTGATGGTGAGCATCCTACACAAGCTCTTCTTGATCTTTATACAATTCAAAAAGAATTAGGAGAAATTAACGGGAAAACAATTACTTTTGTTGGTGATCTTAAATATGGTAGAACTGTACATAGTCTACTTATGATTCTCATAAATAATTTTAATGTTAATATAAATCTAGTAAGCCCATCTAATCTAAATTTACCGCAAAAATATATATCTTTCTTACGTGAAAGAAATACACAATATTCTTCTTACAATTCAATACGAGAAGCCTTACCAAGTACTGATATACTTTATATGACAAGAATACAGAAAGAAAGATTACCTAAAAATGAAAATATAGATATATCATATTTAAATAATTTTAAGTTGGATAAAAATGACATGGAATATGCAAAACATAAAATGATAGTTATGCATCCATTACCAAGAGTTGACGAAATATCAACAGATATAGATAATGATTCAAGGTGTGTTTACTTTAAACAAATGAAATATGGATTATATATTAGAATGGCATTAATATACTTGATTCAAGAATAGATTTTAAATATTCCCCTCACATGCAAGCAATATAATTACATCACTATCTTGTATATATTTAATATTTTTTTCTAATGTAGCTATACCTATAGTAGTTGTACCTCCTATCGGTATTTTTCTTTTAAGTGATGAATTAATATCTTTAGTAACTAATGGTAGTAAATTTTCGTAACAATATTTATGTGAAACAATGTCGCCTACTTTAACAAATTTTTGTGCTAATTTCACAGCTTCTTCTTCTGGACAATCAACTGCAATACCGTCTGCAAAACATAACTTAGGTATATCATTATAACACATTTTATTTGATATAAGCGTTTTTACAAATGCATCTTGGTCATCTGTTTGAGTTATAATTGTATTAACATTTTCTATACCACGAAGTAAAGATAAACAAGCACCAATACCAATTATACCACCAGCACCGCATGCTAATATAATACTTATTTTTTTATCCTTACTAATTTTAAGACTATTTAACTGCCTATTTAACTCAATACCCATTGTACCATGACCTATTAGTGTATCTAAACCACCATGTGAAATATATATAGATTTATTTTTCTTAATATAATTATCTCTAGCTTCTTTAGCTTCTGCATATGAATTAAATTTAAAATTTAAGATACCTCTATTCGGATCATTTACTAATTTTCTTATAAGTTGTAATTCTTTTTTTATTTTTTTCAATTTAGAAGGTTTAATCATTACAGTGCCATATATCACTGGTATAACTGAAGTATATAATTTGTTATCCATATTCATTTCAATAGTTTTACGTATACTTAATAGAGTTGCAATAGCGTGATTACCAGTTGATTGTGTTATTAATGTAATATGTTTTTGCTTAATTTTTTTAAACGCTTTCCAAACAGTCCAAGAAACACCGCGTATTTTGAAAGATTCTCCTTTTTGACATGTTTCATCCTTTAGTAGTACCAATTTGTTATATTTTTTACTTAGACCATGTATCTTTTGTAAAGGTGTCTTCACTGAGTATTTATCAGTAATTTTTTTTATATTCATAAATTTCTCGATTGGTATGTTACATTTTTTAACATTATTATTATACCACATATGATATATTAATTATTTTAATATATATCTAAATTTTTAAATAAATATAGTTTAAATAATCCCTTAGATATTATCTAATTTATATTTAATGAAAAATACAAAAAAAAATGTTAAAGGTGGTTGGTCAGTTGATAAACAATTAGGACAAGTGCATCAATTTGTTTGTTGGATTGCTTACTACTTATTAGAAAATTACAGAGATAAACCAGGAGAATATGAAAAAAAAAATATAAAACAGAGGATAAATTATGTGAAAAGTTTATTAAAGGATAGTGATTCTGAAAATAAAATTAATAACGAAATAGGGGTAATATATGATATGTGTACCAGTTCTGCAAACAGTAATGGTTGGGAATCTATATGTAGTGATACTTTTAAATTGATTACTGAACTTGAAGATAGTTTAAAGGGTCAAGATGATTTAGATAATAAATATGTAGCAGATATTGACCTTTTAAAAAATTATCAAGCATGTAGTAAACCAACATCCGTTTTTTCAGATAATAAGTGCTATAAATTTAAAACTTATGATGAATATAAAAAAAAATGTATAGGTAAAACAAGTAGCAAATGTAGTGAGTGGGGGAATGAGGATTCAGGTCTTGTTATACCTCCTGAAATATCATCTTCTATGGAAAAAACGCGTGTAGGTGGAAATATTGTTACTAAATTTTTTGGGAAAAGAAAATCACTGGAAGGTGAAGCACAATCACCACCAGAAGTAACAAAAGGAGCAGCAGAGGATTCATCAACAATTTGTAATGTAGATAACAATTTACAGTGCTTTATTGCTGGTTCTGTTATACCCGATGCTCAGAAAATATACAAAAAAGATAGGGCAGAAAATAGTAGTGTATCAAAAATTATAGATGCAATAATGCATTTAGAAAAAAAATCTTCTCTCAGTGAACATGAAAAATTATGGCTGAATAAAGCAAAAAATAAATCAATAGCTGGACAATTTTTAGATAACCATGAAGGTAATAAGTCCATTAATCACGCAATGATTTCATCATTATATTCAGATGATACATTTATAAATGAAGTTGACATATCTTTAAAAAATACTGAACAAAAAATTTCAGGAAATTATATGGAAGATATAGAATCGTTTTTATTCAGCAAAAATGGACCATTTTATTTCAAAAGAAAACAAAGTGGTGGTGGTGAATTAGGAGAATTAGAATTAAGGATTATAGAATTGGAGAAAAAGGTAAAAGAATGCTGTGAAAATCATCTTATACCTATTCTGAGAAATAGTATTCGAAAACGCTTGATTGATGCCGATACAGCAAGAGATAAAGACGACAAGTGTACTTATTGGAAAATACTTGGTCATATATGTCATACTATCCATGATTCTTATTCTACTTCTCATGTAAATAGAGATGAAAATGGAGAAATATTTGAATTGTATGATTTTTCAAAACAATTAAAATCACGTAAATGGGGAATGGGCACAGGACATGTTTTAGCAGATAATTTTAGTACAGTAATTGGAATGGATACTTCAGAAAAAAGTTTATATCAATTATATTACAAATTTTTTCTAAAAAAACCAAGTATGGTAACTACAGTCGCAGTTAGTGCTAGAAGAAAAGCAACATGTATGCGTGGTAATTGTTCATGGTTAACTAGGAATAAAATATATTTTGTATTAGCATTATACTATACTATATATGTTATAAAACAAATGGAAGAATCAAGAACAAATCCACAGTTTAGTGGTGTAAGAAGATATAAATGTAAAAGAATAACAAAAAAATGTATAAAAAAAAATAGGAAAATGTCAGTCAGAAAATCATATAATAAGAAGAAAACAAAAACTATTAAACATAAATAATTTTATTTACTATTAAATAAAATATCACAATATATTTATTAATGACGTATTCAGTATCGATTGATATTGGTGGAACAACGTTTTCATTTGTTATTTTTAATAATAAAAAAGTATTTTACAAATCTGAATGCTATGATATATTAAAATACAGTCATTTTTCAGATTTTATTAGAAAATTAAGTGAATTAATTCTTGAACATGTACAGGACATTGAAAAAATAGGTGTTGCTTGTCCTGGTCCATTAGATATAGAAACATGTGAAATATTTAACACACCAAATCTCAAGATATTACAATATGTAAATATAAGAAAAGAACTACAGAAATATATTAACTGTAAAAATATATATATTGAAAACGATGCAAATGCTTATGCTTTGGGTAGCTATTATCGTTTAGAAAATAAAAAAATAACAGATGTAATGGTAGGAATAACTTTAGGAACTGGTATCGGTCTTGGTATAATAATAAATGGAAAATTATTTAGAGGAAGTTATGGAATGGCTGGAGAATATGAATTTGCACCAATTAGCGAAAACTTAAGATGGGCTAATTTAATTGGATTTAGATTTTTTAAACAAAAAACTAAAGAAATATTTGGAGAAACTCTAACCCCTTTAAAATTATATGAATTAGCAGAAAATAATACAGAAAAAGCAATAAATTTATGGAAAATTTATGGAAAGAACATAGGTTTATATTTATCACATGTAATAGGTTTACTTAATCCAAATTATATATCTATTGGAGGTGGGATATCAAAAGCAAACAAATTTTTTCATAATTCAATAATAGATACACTTAAAGAAAAATGTATTACATACCAGCATGAAAAGATAAATATATCATATGACAAAAATGAAATTCCAAATATATTTTTATGTTGGAATTAATAGTAACTGAGTAAATTATATATTTTTTTCAAGTTGTTTCTCTGATTTTTCAAATTTTTCATTAATTTTCTTTGCATGTTCCCTTATTTTCTCAGATTCTTCTAAAATTTCCATCATTTTTTTATTATAAGATGTATTATACATTTTAGTATTGTATTTTTGGTAACACATACATGTAACCAAACTACCACCGGCAAATCCTGCACCAAAAAAACTTAACCACATTTTCATATACTAATATAATATTTTTATTTGTTTAAAATATATAAAGGATATTATATATTATATTTCATTTAAAATGTTAATTTTAGTGGGTGGACTATGCCTACTAATAATAATCTCAACTAAGTTATGGTGGGATTATAATGATTATAAAAATAAAAAACATTCACCTAAACAATACATTAAATATAAACCAGTATTAAATAACTATTCTAGAATTGATATTAATCGTGACCGGTATTCTAAGAGGAAAATACCAGAAAATTTAGATGCAATTATAATTGGTAGCGGAATTGGTGGCTTGAGTGTAGCTGCTTTTCTATCGAAAGTAGGGAAAAAAGTTTTAGTATTAGAACAACACTATATAGCAGGTGGTTGCACACATTCTTTTGAAATAAATGGTGTTGAACATGAAACAGGGATCCACTATATAGGAAATATTGAAAAAAGAAAAAAAATACTGGATCTCATAACCGAAGATAAAATTGAATGGGCAAAAATGGGACATGAAGATAATGGTATATATGATGAAGTTATAATAGAAGAAGATAAAAGATACTTATTCAGAGCAGGGACTGATAATTTTATAAATGATATGATTAATTATTTTCCAGAAGAAGAAATAGCCATACGTAAATATGTTAGTCTTGTAAAAAAAGCAGCAAATAAAGATTTATTTTTCAACATTAAGATACTAAAACCCCTATGGTTGCAAAGACTTGCTTCCTTTTTTTTAGATAAAGAATATATATATTACATAAATACCTCTGCATATGAAGTAATAAATAAATTAACAAATAATGATAATCTTATTGCAGCTTTATGTGGGCAATTTGGCGATTATGGTCCAACACCAAAAGAAGCTAATTTTTTTATACACGCAAGTATTGTTAATCATTACTTAGAAGGTGGTTACTACCCAGTAAATGGAACGAATACAATCTCAAAAAAAATAATACCAACTATTGAAAAAACAGGCGGAAGGGTATTAGTTGGAAAAGCTGTAAAAAAAATATTATTCAGTAATGGAAAAGCAAATGGTGTTGAAATGATTAATAATGATTTAATATATTCACCTATTATTATATCATCTGTTGGTATAAGGAACACTTTTTTTAAACTAATAGATAAGTCTATTAACAATAAAATAGTAAATAGGTACTATAATATATTATGTAATATTAAACCATCAACTACTTTTATATATTTATTTGTAAATTTAGAAGGAAACCCAAATGAATTAGGTTTAAAAAGTAGAAATCTATGGATATGGCCTGATAAAGATTATGATCGAATGATAAGGAATTTTGAATCAGACCCATTTAATGCCCCTATTCCACTATTTATTGCGTGCTCATGTATGAAGGATACAAATTGGAGTAATAAATATCCAGGAAAAAGTAATGCTATAATATTAACAACTGGTAAATATGAATGGTTTAAAGAATGGGAAAATGAAAGATGTATGCACCGTTCACAAGAATACAAAGATTTTAAAGAAAAAATAGCACAGAGAATGTTAAATGAAGGTTTGTATAAATATTATCCAAGTACAAAGGATAAAGTAATAGATTATGAAGTAGGTACTCCACTAACAAATAATTTTTATCTTGGTTCATATTTTGGTGAAGCTTATGGTCTAGATTCAAATAATTATAGATATAGAAATGCATTTGAATTACGACCAGAAACTGGTATCCCTGGACTATATTTGTCTGGTCAAGATATATGTACTTTAGGTTTTACTGGAGCATTAATGTCTGGTGTTCTATGTGCACACTCTGTACTTGGCTATGGTACACCAAAAGATATTATTTCAAAAAGAAACTTAATAGATGACATATCAAATATATGATTTTATATTTAATTTTACTGGTTTTTTTATATTTATCTTATTTTTCTTACTTTCCCAATGGCGTTTTCCAGACCACTGAAAGAAATGTAAAAAAAATAAATTTTTTATAACTTCTTTCTTTTCTTTCCATATCTTTACCTTATGAATGCCACAATTCATAATATGTTTTGGGTGTATTATATTTTTTGATCTGTCAGTAATTAAATCTTCATCCATTATTATAGTTTTTTCTAAATCTTTAATCGATAAATTCTCATAATCTACATCTATTTTTGCCCACGAATTTTTAAAAATAATATTTGATATATTACTTTTGTAACATTTTTCTAATTCATCTTTTAAATTTTTGTGAATAATATATTCGTCTAAGTCAAATATACCAAGCCATTTTGTCTGAAAACCAAAACGATATATACAACTATTTATTGCAGTAATCTGTGCATGATGATAATTTTCATTTAAATCCTTACTTATTACATTAATATTTTTTAAAGAAGGAACTCCATTGTATATATTTATCCAATAGCTAAAATCCCATTCAACTATTACAATATTTATATTTAAATCTATATTTCTCACCTTTTCTATTACTTTTTCATCAATTATACCATTATAGTACAATATAAAATTAGTAAAACCAATTTTATTGTAATATATAATCCATGTTCTCAGTAGATAATAATCATTTTTAAATAATGTAAATAATGATAACTCGTAATTATTATTCTCTAATTTTTGCAAAATGAATTCTCTAACTATACCATTATATCTTATTAAAAGAGATGTATATTTTTTCTTTTCAATATGGGATTTTAATTTCTCATTCTCTAATATACAAACAACTGAAGATTCATAACATCTATGTATAGATATTTCATTAAATTTATATATCTTATTATTAAAAATTATATCAATTAGGTTAAAATTTATATTTATATCTGGATAAACAACTGAAATTGCAATTATTTTATTATCAGATATGAATATATCACTAAATAAATATCTGTTTTTTTCTAATTTAAATGAATTACTTTTTTGTATAGTAATATTTCTATTAAGAAACATTTTAAATATTTAATAATAAATAATTAAAATAACTTACGAAAGAAATTAAAATCGAACATATATTTAATAATGATTCGTGATGACTATTTAATAATTATTTTTTTTACAGTTATTATTATATCTGGATTAATGGGTAAATATAATTTTCATAGTAATTTAGTACAATCAATTATTTATTTTATATCTTTTTCTATTATAATATATTGGATTACCAATAGAGAAGATATTTCAATTATTTCTGGCTTAATTGCACTTTGTGTATTATATATTGCTAAAATATATAAAAATAAGAAATTTTTATTTGAAAAATATTACAATTGTAAATGCTATCACAAACAAAATTGTAGCTGTTGGGATTATGTTGAAGATGGGGAATGTGATAGTTGTAAATAAATTTGAACAACTATATTTAATTTAATTAAACATGATTAGAATATCACTCAACGGTGGTTATCAATTAGATTATAATCCTTTAGAGAAGTATGAGTATACATTATCATCTATAAATAATAAATATAATCTAACTATAAAAGATGTTTATAAAAACTATAGTATTGAAGATTTGAAGTTAAAAATTTTAAAAGAAAAGAAAATAATACTTGGTTCATTATCTACAATACTTTCTGGATCATATATTAAATCAGAAATATACAATTGGTTACTTGTAACTTTAAATTACATTGAGGATAATATAAAAATTGGAAATATATCTGAATTTGATGAAAATATTTGCTACTTAATTTTAAAATACTCAAACCAAGTCCGAAATAATTAATTAACTAAACGAATATTATTTTTAGATATACTTGAAAATGGTAACATAATTTGAAGAAAAGTGCTAAATTTATTATATATTTCTATTTTTAAATGCCCATATTGCATATTTTTGTGTAAATACATACAAAATTGAGATATATCTTGAGAATATAACTTATTTTTATACATATTGTCAGATTCTTCAACTGAAAATATTTTTTTTCTATTCCTTGTATTTACATTATTATGAGTATTTATTAACCATATAGTCAAAGAACGTTTATTTTGTAAGTGATTATTTATTGGATAATTTCGTAAACTTGCTAAAAAATGTTTTTGACATTTTGGGCAAGGTAATATTGATGGTACTATGTAGTTAAAAAAATAAGAATAATTTTGTTTTTGTTGAATTGATGGGTTTTCTGGATAATTATAAGTAACGCAGTGTAACAATTTCCATGCTCTTGGTCCCCAATAACTTGTCATAATATTTAGTTAGGAAATTTTTTTTCACTTTAAAACTAAACTTTATTATAATTCTATATTATTTTTATTATTTAAAAAATATGATCTTGATGGAATATATATGTTACTGTGATAAAGAGATTTTATTTCATTATAATTTGTTGAATAATGCATACTCATAACAAATACTGAAACAAAGAGAAAAAATAAAAAAAATGAAAACCATC
>MDTD01028761.1_pt1 | contig 49441 bp, 50 predicted proteins | sample 811221 | NCBI WGS metagenome assembly MDTD01 (sample SAMN05326646, study PRJNA326480) | marine metagenome | isolation source: seawater | place: Pacific Ocean: South West | collected 2011 | reverse complement strand
GTTCCGGGATAGAAGCCCGGGCTCCCCCGGCCCGACTCAATGGGGGGAAGGGGGCCGTGTGTCCGGACAACAGAAATTGATCGGTTATTAATCAATCTCGACCGCAAATGAGCGGTAATGGCGGTAACCTGCACAGTCTGCGAGACTTGCCGGGGACCTATGAGAAATCCGGGCTAATGGTGTTTCAACGGATTCTTATGCTCGTTTACGGAACTTAATCCGTGCATTTCTGACTACGTAATCCAGAACGGTTTACCTTGCCTTTGAGCAATCTGTCGGATAGTCTTTCTGGCACCAAACAAGGGTTAAACCATAGATATTACCTATCGATAAATATCCCGCACCCCGGCGTAGGCATATCGCTGAGGTGCCCAAACGGAGCTTTGCCACACATGCTATTGGCTGTGTTATCCGGTTTTTTGCTGGCCATTGCCGTTCCCCTGTTGCACCGGGTTGCGGGCAAATACATCGGATGGTTGCTGGCCTTGCTGCCTGCAAGCCTGGCGGTCTATTTCAGTACCTTCCTGTCCCGGATTCAGGATGGCCCCGTGCTGCTGGAATACCAGTGGTTGCCCGGACTGGATATTTCCCTGAATTTCCTGGTAGACGGGCTCTCGCTGACGTTTGCCTTACTGATCAGCGGTATTGGCACCTTCATCCTGATCTACGCAGGGGCTTACCTCGCCGGGCACAAGTATCTGGCAAGGTTCTACGTGATCATGCTGTCGTTCATGGCCTCGATGTTTGGCCTGGTGCTGTCCGATAACCTGATCACCCTGTTTGTGTTTTGGGAGCTGACCAGCATCACATCTTACATGCTGATCGGTTTCAATCACGAAGACCTGGAGGCCCGCAAGTGCGCCCTGCAAGGCCTGTTCGTGACGGTCGCTGGCGGCCTGGCACTGATGGCCGGGCTTATCCTGCTGGCCATTATGTCCGGCAGTTATTCCATCTCGGAGATTCTCGCCTCCGGTGAGCCGCTGCATCAGCACGCGTTCTACACGGCGGCGGTGCTCTGTATTCTTGCCGGCACCTTCACCAAGTCAGCCCAGGTTCCGTTCCACTTCTGGCTGCCGAATGCCATGGCCGCACCGACACCGGTCTCGGCCTTCCTGCACTCGGCCACCATGGTTAAAGCCGGCGTTTATCTGATGGCCCGCCTGAACCCATCCCTTGGCGAAGGCGAGCTCTGGAGCATGATGTTGATGGGCTTTGGTGCCGCCACCATGTTCACCGGCGCCTGGCTGGCCTTTGGCAGCACCGGCATCAAGAAGGTGCTGGCCTACTCGACCGTGATGGCTCTGGGCACTCTGACCATGCTGGTTGGCGTAGGCACAGAACTGGCGATGACTGCCTTTATCTGCTTCCTGACTGCCCACTCGCTGTACAAGGGCGCGCTGTTTATGATTGCCGGCGCCCTGGACCACGAAACCGGGACCAAAGACATCACCCGCATGGGTGGGCTGCGTAAATCCATGCCAGCCACCGCCACCATTGCGGCGTTTGCAGCGCTTTCACTGGCCGGCCTGCCTCCGTTATTCGGCTTTATCGCCAAGGAACTGATGCTGGAGTCGCTGCTTGATGCTCCGGTATGGAGTGGCGCTCTGCTGTTTGTCACTGTTGCATCCGCCACGCTGATTGTGGGTGTGGCGGGGCTGGTGGCCATCAAACCGTTCTTCGGGGCCAGGGGCGATACGCCCAAGACTCCCCATGAGGCGCCTTTCGGTATGCTCATCGGCCCGGCTGTGCTGACCCTGATCGCCCTGGTCTTCGGCCTGCTGCCCTTCATTCCGGAGAACGCCCTGCTGAAGGCGGCGGTAGCCTCGGTTTACGGCAGCCCGGTGGACTTCTACCTGGCACTCTGGCACGGCATTAACATGCCCCTGATGCTCTCGGCCGCGAGCCTGGTGGTTGGTCTTCTGCTGTTCAAGGCCTGGCCGCGCATTCAGCCTTCACTCCATGCCCTGAACTATGCTGGCAGCCGGGTTGGCCCGGAGGCGGGCTATTTCAAAATCATGGAGTGGATTACCGTGGTGGCCAGCTGGCAAACCCGCATGCTGCAAAACGGTGTGCTGGGCATTTATATGCTGGTGATGATTGCCGTCACTTTCGGGCTGGCCGGCTACACCATGCTTGATCAGTACGGCGTGCACTTCACCCTTAACCTGGCCGACAGCCACTTTTATGAATGGGGCATTGCGCTCTTGCTGGTAGCGTCTGCGGCGTTTGCCAGCGGCACCCATTCCCGCCTGGGCTCGGTAGCGTCTATGGGGGTACTTGGCTTTGGTGTAGCACTCACGTTCATCCTGTTCAGCGCACCGGACCTGGGCATCACCCAGCTGCTGGTGGAAACCCTGACGGTGATCCTGCTGGTTCTGGTTCTGTTCAAGCTTCCGGAGTTCGTCAACCTGTCTACACCTTTCCAGCGTTATCGGGATCTGGCGGTGGCAATCTTCGGTGGCGTTGTTATCACCCTGATGATTCTGGCGGTGCTGGACATTCAGTACTTCGAATCCATCTCCTCCTATTACGTTGAGAACAGTGCCCCCCTGGCCTATGGCCGGAATATTGTGAACGTGATTCTGGTGGACTTCCGGGCACTGGACACCTTAGGTGAGATCTTCGTGCTGGCACTGGCTGCCCTGGGCGTGTTCTCCATGATGAAACTGAAGGCGGAGGATCAGCACAAGCCATGAAATCCAACACCATGATTCTGCATACCGCGGCACTATTGATTATGCCGCTGCAGCTGATGTTCTCGGTTTTCCTGCTGTTCCGGGGCCACGATGAGCCCGGCGGCGGGTTCATCGGCGGACTGGTAGCCTCCGGCGCGTTTGTACTCTATGCCTTTGCCTTTGGTGCCGAGGCCACTCGCCGGATTTTACGGGTTGGCCCCCGGGATCTGCTGGCCGCCGGACTACTACTGGGCCTGGCATCAACGCTGCCGGCGTTCTTTTCCGGCCAGCCGATGCTGACAGCCCACTGGTGGGAGGTACCGCTGCCCGGGAGCACTTACCTGAAGCTGTCTACCCCACTGATTTTCGACATCGGTGTCTATTTTGCTGTTCTCGGCACCATCATGACCTTTGTTATCGGCTTGATGGAGTCCGAAGAATGATCTTTTTACCAGAGCAGAGCCCCGGAGGATCTCTATGGAGAGCCTGATGGCCTATGTGGTGGGCATTATGTTCACTGCGGCCTTTTACATGATGCTCAGGCGGTCCATCGTCAAACTGGTTATCGGTTTGATGATACTCAGTAATGCCGCCAACCTGCTGATCTTTGTTGTGTCCGGCATGACCCGTGGTGCGCCGCCGCTGATTGCGGAAGGCGCCAGCGCCCCGGCAGGCATGATAGCAGATCCGTTGCCCCAGGCCCTGATCCTGACTGCAATCGTGATTGCCTTTGGTGTGTTGGCCTTCGCCGTGGTTCTTATCCGCCGAGCTTACGAAGTGGTTGGAACCGATGACCTGGACCAGATGAAGGATACGGACACTTGAGCCCGGAAATCATTCTTCCTGTATTTATTCCCCTGACGGCTGGCGCCCTCTCGCTGGCATTGTGGCGGTCGGTTCGCTATCAGCGAATTCTGGGTGTACTGGCTAACATCCTGTTGCTGTGGAGCGGCATCTGGCTGCTGATGTCCACCACCGACCAGGGCTTTGTGACCATGGAAATGGGCAGCTGGCCGGCACCGTTCAGTATTGTGTTTGTGGCCGATGTTCTGGCCGCCATCATGATCGTACTGACCGGAATTATCGGCCTGGCCATCGCTATCTACTCGCTGGCGTCCACGCCCCGGGGCCATGAAAAGTTTGGTTATTACCCGCTGATGCATTTGTTGCTGGCCGGCGTGGCAGGCTCCTTCCTGACCGGCGACATCTTCAACCTGTTTGTCTGGTTTGAAGTCATGCTGCTGGCCTCATTCGCGTTGCTGACCCTTGGCGGTGAGCGGGCGCAAATGGAAGGCGCCATCAAGTACGTCACCCTCAACCTGTTCTCGTCTGCGGTGTTCCTGTCTGCGGTGGGCCTGCTCTACGGCATGGTCGGCACCCTGAACATGGCGGATATCGCCCAGAAAATCAGCCAGGTGGAAGACACCGGCATGCTGACCGTGGTCGCCATGATGTTTATGGTGTCGTTTGGTGTTAAGGCAGCAGCGTTCCCGCTGTTCTTCTGGCTACCTGCGTCCTACCACACCCCCCAGGTTGCGGTTTCAGCGCTGTTTGCCGGCCTGCTCACCAAGGTGGGCGTATATGCCCTGTTCCGGATGTTCACTCTGGTTTTCACCCAGGACGTCGATTACACCCACAACATCCTGCTCTGGGCGGCCACCCTGACCATGCTGACGGGTGTTCTGGGCGCGGCAGCGCAGTTCGAATTCCGGCGCATCCTGTCGTTCCACATCGTCAGCCAGATTGGCTACATGATGCTGGGCCTGGCGCTGTTCACACCACTGGCCATCATCGGCGGTGTGTTCTACATCATGCACCACATCATTGTGAAGACGAACCTGTTCCTGGTCAGCGGCTTTACCTACCGCCTGCTGGGGAGCTACGAGCTGAAAGACCTGGGTGGCGTGTACAAGTACCGCCCACTGCTGGCGGTATTGTTCCTGATTCCCGCGCTGTCGCTGGCGGGCATCCCTCCGCTTTCAGGCTTCTTTGCCAAGTTCGTAGTGATCCGCGCAGCCCTCGAAGCAGAAGCCTACCTGGTCAGCTTTGTGGCCCTGCTGGTTGGCCTGTTGACGCTCTACTCAATGATCAAGATCTGGGCAGAGGTGTTCTGGAAGAAGGTACCAGACCACGTCAGGAATACCGAAGAGCTCAAGGGCAAGCTGAACGAAAAGCATGCCTGGGCCTACTACCTGCCCATGGTTGGCCTGGCCATCTGCACCCTGATTATCGGCCTGTATGGCCAGCCCATCTATGAGCTGGCAGAGATGTCTGCCGAGCAGCTGATGAACCCGCAGCTCTACATCGAAGCGGTGTTGGGAGGTGATCAGCCATGATCGGATTTTTCTGGAACGTTTGCCTGGCACTGGCCTGGGTGGCCCTGAGCGGATCATTTACTGCATGGAACCTGTTTGCGGGCCTGGCCTTCGGTTACCTCGCGTTGATGGTGCTACAGAAGCATGTTCCCGTGCTGAAGGGTTATTCCCGGCGCCTGCCAAGACTGATTTCCTTTTCCCTGTTTTTCATCAAGGAGCTGGTCAAGGCCAACTTCCGGGTGGCGTACGACGTAGCCACCCCCGTCTGGTACATGAAGCCCGGCGTTATTGCCTTTGAGATGGAAGCCCATACCGACGCGGAAATCATGTTCCTGAGCAGTTTTATCTCGCTGACCCCCGGCACCCTGAGCCTGGACGTCTCCGATGATCGGCGAGTGCTCTATATTCACGCCATGTTCCTGCAGGACGAGGAGCAGTTGCGCAAGGATCTCAAGGAACTTGAGTTCCGGATTCTCAAGATCATGCGCTGAGGAGCCCAAACGTGCTGGATGTTGTTATCAATATTGTCTATTTCATGCTGTCGGTGGCCCTGTTGTTCGGGTTTATCCGGCTGATTAAAGGGCCATCACTGCCCGATCGGGTAGTTTCTCTGGAACTGATCGCCTCTATCGTGGTCGGTTACGTAGGGGTGCACGCCATCGATACCGGCGTATCCAGCCTTCTGGATGTCGCCATTGTTATCGCCCTGACAGCGTTCCTGACTGCTGTCGGTTTTGCTCGGTTCCTGGAGCGAGGAGGACCCAAGAGTGAGTGAACTGTTTGTTGCCATATTGCTCCTGACGGGTGCCAGCTTCATGATTCTGGCGTCTGTGGGTATCCTCCGGCTTCCGGACCTGCCCACCCGAATGCACGCATCGACAAAGGCCGGTGCCATGGGAGCCATGATGACCATGGCCGGTGTGGCGGTGTATTTCGCGGATGTGGTGGTGTTTACACGGGCGTTCGCGATTGTGATTTTTATCCTGATCACCGCGCCGATTGCCGCACATGTGATTGGCCGGGCAGGTTACTTCCTGGGCACGCCACTCTGGGAAGGCACCGTAAAAGACGAGCTGAAAGATAACTACGATGATAATACCCACAAGCTCTACAGCGGATTCGAGCCCGCTCCGGAAAGCGTGATCCCGCCCACGCAGAAAAAGCGCAGCGAGGATGGCGAGCTCTGAACCAATAAGAACAACCAATCAACGATACGTCGAAGAGGTGTAAACCATGGCCCAAACCCGCATTCTTCCCGCGGCCGATAACGCTTACCAGTACCCCCTTCTGATCAAACGGTTGCTGATGTCCGGCCCGCGTTACAACCCGGACCAGGAAATCGTCTACGCCAACCGCAGCAAGTACACTTACAAAGACCTGGTTGACCGCATTCACCGGCTGGCCAACGCCCTGACCGATGCGGGTGTAAAGCCAGGCGATACCGTGGCGGTCATGGACTGGGATACCCCGCGCTACCTGGAATGCTTCTTTGCCATCCCGATGATCGGTGCCATCCTGCACACGGTTAATGTGCGCCTGTCGCCGGAGCAGATCGTGTACACCATGAACCACGCGGAAGACGACGTGGTGCTGGTACATGACGACTTTATGCCGATCATCGAAGGCGTTAAAGACGAAATCAAAACCGTCAAAACCTGGATTCAACTGACCGACAGCGACAGCGCAACAGCAACCTCGGTTGACACGCTTGGCGAGTACGAAGCCCTGCTGGCCAAAGCCGACAACCAGTTCGATTTCCCGGACTTTGACGAAAACAGCGTGGCCACCACCTTCTACACCACGGGCACCACCGGCAATCCCAAAGGCGTCTATTTCAGCCACCGGCAGCTGGTACTGCACACCCTGGCCATGACCGGCACCATTGCTCACTTCGATGAAATGCCGCTGCTGCGTTCATCCTCCGTGTATATGCCGGTCACCCCCATGTTCCATGTTCACGCCTGGGGTGTGCCCTACGCAGCCACGATGATGGGCATCAAGCAGGTTTACCCGGGCCGCTACGAGCCGGAACTGTTGGTTGACCTGCTGAAAATACACAAAGTGTCTTTCTCCCACTGCGTGCCCACCATTATGCAGATGATGATGGCCACCGAATCCATCAAAACAGCCGACCTCAGCAACTGGCATGTTCTCATTGGCGGCAGCGCCCTGACCAAGGGCCTGTGCGACGCGGCCGCGAGGCTCGGCATTCGCATGTACACCGGTTACGGTATGTCGGAAACCTGCCCGCTGCTGAGCACCACGCACCTGAAGCCGGAAGACCTGGAGCTGCCTCTGGAACAGCAAACCGCCATCCGGGTGAAAACCGGTATCGCCGTGCCCATGGTCGAGCTGGAAATTGTCGACCCGGATGGCAACCCGGTGCCCCACGATGGCGAAGCCAAGGGCGAAGTGCTTACCCGCGCGCCCTGGCTGACCCAGAGTTACTTCAAGGAGCCTGAGAAAGGCGAAGAGCTGTGGCAAGGCGGCTGGCTGCACACCGGCGACGTTGCCTCCATGGAGCCGGATAACACCCTGACCATCAAAGACCGCATCAAGGATGTGATCAAGACGGGTGGCGAGTGGCTGTCATCCCTGGATCTGGAAAACCTGATCAGCCAGCATCCGGCGGTGGCCGCCGCCGCCGTGGTCGGCATCCCGGACGAAAAGTGGGGCGAGCGGCCCTACGCGCTGGTGGTCCTGAAACCGGACGCGGACGCCAGCCCGGAGGATATCCAGGCACACCTGCAACAGTACGTGGCACGGGGCGACATCAATAAGTGGGCGATCCCCGAACAGATCCGGTTCGTCGACGACATTCCCAAGACCAGCGTCGGCAAGATCAACAAGAAGCTGATCCGGGACCAGCTGAACTAGCCCGGCCCGCGGGATCACCGAAGCCAGCCCTGGGGGCTGGCTTCGTCGCTTTACAGGCCGGTGAAGGCGAAATCCACCTCCGGCCGGCGGCCAGAGACGATGTCCGCCAGAGCGGCGGCCGAGCCGCAGGAGTGGGTCCAGCCCAGGGTGCCATGCCCAGTATTGAGGTAGAGGTTGCCGTAGTGGCTGCGGCCGATGTACGGCACATTGGAGGGCGTGGCCGGACGCAGGCCGGTCCAGAACTCCGCCCGGTCCCAGTCCCCGGCCTCAGGCATGATTTCCGCCGCGCGCCGTACGATCGCCCGGCACCGGGTCTGGTTGAGGGTGCGGGTATAACCGCTCAGCTCAGCGGTTCCGGCCACCCGCAAGCGATCCCCCAGCCGTGAGTAGACCAGCTTGTACTCATCGTCGGTCAGGCTGACTTGGTACGCCGCTTCCGGATTCTTCACCGGCACCGTGATCGAGTAGCCCTTGGCCGGGTAGATGTTGAGGGTGAGGCCAAGTTGGCGCGCCAGAATCGCGCTGAAGCTGCCCAGGGACAGCACATAGCTATCCGCCCGCAGTGTCTGGTGGCGTCCCTCCTTCAGGACCTGTACCCCCAGGACCCGATCCCCGGCGCGGTCGAAGCCCAGCACTTCGGCGCCGTAGCAAAAGTTGACCCCGGCCTGCTGGCAACGTTCGGCCAGGGCCTGGGTAAACTTGCGGGCATCGCCGGACTCGTCCTCGGAGGTGTAAGTCGCACCGGCGATCCGGTCCCTGATCGGCGCCAGCGCCGGTTCGATGTCCACCGCCCGGGCGGCATCAATGATCTGCCGGTCACACCCCAGGTCCTGCATGATACGGGTGGGCTCGATTGCGCCCTCGAATTCCTCGGCGTTGGTGTAGAAGTGCAGGATCCCCTTCTCCAGGTGATCGTACTCCAGACCCAGTTCCTGGCGGAGCGCCTGCAACTGGCTGCGGCTGTATGTGCCCAGGTTGACCATCTGGCGAATGTTGTGGGCGGACTTGCTGGCCGTGCACTCCCCGAGAAACGTCAGGGCCCAGCGCCACTGTGCCGGATCCAGGCGCGGCCGGAACAGCAACGGCGCGTCCGGCTGGAACAGCCACTTCATCACCTTCAGCGGCGCCGAGGGGTTGGCCCAGGGTTCGGCGTGGGACACGGAAATCTGACCACCGTTGGCGTAGCTGGTTTCAAGACCGGCCCGGTTCTGCCGGTCCACCACCGTGACCTGATACCCTTCCTTCTGCAGGAACCAGGCCGTGGTTATGCCGACCACTCCCGCGCCCAACACCATGATGTGCATGCTTGCCTCCAGTCAATAGACGCCACCCCGGCGCCGGGCCGGGTTCGCACTGTCCGTGAATTGATCAGGTTATTCTTGGCGTGAGGAACCTCACAGTGACCATTGTAGTCGAGGCCCCGGTTTTTGCGTGCCCGGAAATCAGCCGCCGGCACGCTTGACGGTCCAGCCCTTGGCCGACAACAACGATACCAGCAGGTCCCGGTGGTCACCCTGAATTTCAATCACACCGTCCTTGAGGGTACCGCCGGTGCCGCACCGGGCCTTCAACTCCTTCGCCAGAGCCTTCAGTTCCGGACCGGCCAGAGGCACCCCGGTCACCCGAGTCACCCCCTTGCCCTTGCGTCCCTTGGTTTCCCGGCTGACCCGGACAATGCCGTCGCCCGCCGGCGGTGCCGGGGTGCGACAGTCACACTGGTTCACCGGGTTCCGGCATTCGGGGCACATGCGGCCCTGCTCGGTGGAATAGACCAGACCACCGGAACGTTTTTTCATGGCGCGTCCCAACCCATTGCTGTGCTCAATCCAGGCCGGGAGGGTACTTGGAAAACATCTCCGACACCACCTCGTCGATCAGCTTGCTGCGGGTTTCCGGAGACTGGCTTTCCCTCAGGTAACGGCGGCTGGCGGCACGCCAGACCACCTGGCGGGTGTCGGTGTCCACCAGTTCCACCACCAGCTTGCCCTCATGCACCTCACGCACGGGCGGCGGGGCCGCCACGCCCCAGCCGAAGTGGCCGGAACCAAAGCCGAAACCCAGGCCGACCCCGGTCTGTTCCAGCCGCTCCTCCTCGACGATCTGCCAGTTCACCAGCAGATCCGCCTCGTCCGCCGGCACCTGACGCATGGCCTTGCGGTTGAGCTCCCGCTCGACCGCGCGCTGAACCCGGCTGCCGTCCAGGGAGACAAAGGTCCCCTCCCCGGCGTCCTCGGCGAACGCCCAGGTGGCGTAGTGGCCGAACACAGCGGCGTGATTGTAGTCGGTAACGACGTTGGCGGCGCATCCCGCCAGCGCCAGGGCGATGAGTCCTGCGACAATCCACCTCATGAAATCCTCCCCTGAATCAGGCTGTCCGTTCATGTTGTCTTGAGTATACGCCTGTTACACGTCGCGACCGGCCCAGGGGTCCCTCAGGTTTCAAAACTGTAATCCAGTTTCTGGGCCTCGCAGAATGCCGAGAAGTCCGGCTGACGGTCCACCGGCAGGGAGACCTCTGCGGACACCTGGCTGCCATACGTTACCGCGCCGATCTCCGCCCCGTGCACCTCGCACCAGTGGCGAAGCCGCTGTTCGTCGGCAAAGGGCAAGCGCACCCGGGCCGTCACTCGGGCCTGCTGGATCACCCGATCGACCGCCGACAACACACGCTCGGCAGCGCCGGCGTAGGCCCGGACCAGCCCTCCGGCCCCCAGTTTGATGCCTCCGAAGTAACGGATCACGATCACCAGAACATCCCCCATGTCCTTGTGCTGGATGACGTTGAGGATCGGTTTGCCGGCGGTACCGGATGGCTCGCCGTCGTCATTCATGGCGGCCTCCGCCGCGGAACCGGGGCGACCGATCTGGTAGGCCCAGCAGACATGCCGGGCATCCGGGTGCGCCTGGCGTGCCCGTTCCAGCCAGCACCGGACGTCGTCCCGGCTGCTCACCGGGGCCACCCAGGCAATGAACCGGCTCTTTTTCACGTCCGTTTCCCGCTCCAGGAACCCGGCGGGTACGGGGTAGTCTCTGCGCATGCTGTCCACCTGTCTGCACACCACCGGCCATGGGCGGGTGGGACGGCGTCTAGCCCGACGCCAGCAGCGGCAGCCGCAGCGTCACTCGCAGCCCCCCCTCGGGCCGGTTCTCGGCGGCAATGGTACCATCATGGGCGCTGACGATGTTCCTGGCGATCGCCAGCCCCAGCCCCCAGCCGTTGCCGCCCCGGGACGGATCCGCCCGGAAAAAGGGCTCGAACAGGTGCGCCAGCAGCCGGTCGTCCACCCCGGGGCCCTGGTCCTCGACCGTCACCACGCAGTCCTCCCCCTGCAGTGCCAGTGACACCCGCACCACCTTGCCCGGTGGGGTGTGGTCCAGGGCGTTCTGGAGCACATTGTCGATGGCCCGGTGCAGCAGGCCTTCATCCCCCAACAACGTGGCCCCGCGCACCTCGGGTTCGGCCACCAGCCGGCAGTCGACGCCCTGGTGCTCGGCGTAATCCGCCACCTCCTGCAGCGCTCGGTTGACCAGCACCAGCGGCTGTACCGGCTGCCGCTGGATGTCCTGCCCCTGTTCGGTCACCCGATACAGCGTGAGGATCTGCCCGGTCATCGTCTCCAGACGCTCGTTCTGCCGCAGGATACTGGTCATCAGCTCCGGGTCGGCGCCGCTGTCACAGGCCAGTTCGATGGCTACCCGCTGTCGCGCCAAGGGCGTCCGTAGGTCGTGGGAGATGTCGCGCAGCAGCTGGTTCTGACGCTCCAGCAGACGGCACAGCTGATCGGTCATAGCGTTGAAGGCCTGTGCCAACTGGCCGATTTCATCCCGACGGCCGGCAATCCGGGCGTTGACCCTCAGGGTGTTGTCGCCCTGGGCGATGGACCGGGCGGTGCTTTCCATATGCCGCAGCGGACGCGACACCCAGCGGGCAATCCACCAGCAGGCCAGGGAAATCAGCAGGAACGCCAGGCCGGATTCGATGGCCTGAAAGAAGCGGGGATCCAGCCAACCCTTGCTGTGCATGCGCGGCCAGGCCACCAGGCGGTAACGTCCACCGGGCAAGTCGATCACCGCCGGCTTCTGTGGGTGCCAGAAGGAATCCATCCGCTCACGCACCGATTTCGGCAGGCGCCCCAGATCCAGGTCCCGCTCGATCAGCAGCAGGTGCAGGTCCCGCCGCTCCCCTTCCCGGCGCAGGAACCGCCAGGTCTCCACCCGGCCCAGCCGTTCCCGGATGTCCACCGCTTCCCGGGCCAGGTCCTGCAGCCCCACTTGGCGTTCAATGGTCTCCCGTTCCCGGTCCATCAAGTAGCGGGTCACCATATTGCTGGCCACCACCGCCACCGCCATCGCCAACCAGATCGTCAGAAAAATCCGCCAGAACAGCGGAAAGGTCAGGCGCCGGCTCATGTTGGCACCCGGTAGCTGTAACCGAGCCCGCGCACCGTCTCGATCCGGGGCGGGTCGTCGTTACCCAGCTTCTTGCGCAGGTTGCTGATGTGCATGTCCAGGGTACGGTCGTAGGCTTCCAGGCGCCGTCCCAACGCCCACTGCATCAGATCGGTCTTGCGCACCACACTGCCGGCGTGGGCCAGCAGAACCGACAGCACCTCGTACTCGGTGGCGGTCAGGTCCACCGGCTCGCCGTTCTGGTAAATACGGCGCTGAGCCGGTTCGATGCGCAGGTCCCCATACTCGCGGCTGGCGTTGAGCTCCGCCTTCTGGTCCCAGGCGATGCGGCGCAGCAGCGCCTGCAGCCGTGCCACCAGTTCCCGGGGATTGCAAGGTTTCGGAATGTAGTCGTCGGCCCCCACCTCGAAGCCGACGATTCGGTCGGTTTCGTCGCCGCGGGCGGTGAGCAGCACCACCGGAAGGTGCGTTCGGGCCCGCAGCTGGCGCAGCACATCCAGGCCGCTGATATCCGGCAGCATGATGTCCAGCACCACCAGATCACAGTCCTGGCCCAGGGCCAGAGTCAGGCCGTCGCGGCCGTTGGCGGCCTCCCGCACGGTGAATCCCTGATTGTCCAGATAGCGGGCGAGCAGCGAGCGCAGCTCGTCATCGTCTTCGACCAGAAGTACTCGGTTCTGCATGTCACACCCTCTCGCAATCACTTGGCGGGAGTCTAACACGGGGCCGCACCGGCCCCGCCGCGCCGGTTTTTTTCTTTGCACAACCTTTACAGAAGCCTGACGTTCCTTGACCCACGCCAGGGGTAAGATGGCCCCACGGTTTGATTCGCCCCGGTGGCGAACAACGCAGACACTCGACACAACACGAGGTAATACCATGATCAAGTACAAGACATCCCTGATCGCCGCCAGTGCGCTGGCATCCGCCCTGCTCATCGGCAGCCCGCTGGCGCTGGCCGACCATCACGGCAAGCCGCCGTTCGGCGAGCGGCCGGACATGGACAAGATGTGCGAGCAGTTCCGCGAAGGCACGGGGCCGTTCGACCCGGACGCCCGTGAAAAACGGATGGCGGAACACCGTGCCGAGGCCGAGAAGTACCAGGAGGAAATGGCCAAGCGGCTGAAACTGACCGAGGAACAGCGCAAGATCTGGGACGAGATCCATCAGGAGCGTCGCGAGAAGTTCAAGGAGCGCGCCGAGCACTGGAAAGAGAAGCTGGAAAAACGCTGCGCGGAGGAATGAGCCCGATTGTGCGCCGGAGCTGAGCGCCTATACTGGAGCCTACGGTAACCCCCCCGGACGCGACCATGAAACGCCTCAAATCCAGCGCCTTCTGGTTCTTCGCCAGCCTGCTGACACTGCTTGCCGGCCCGCTCCTGCTGGCGGCAAGCGGTGCCCTACACGGGGCCGAAAGCTGGCAGAGCGCCCGCCGCGACAGCGCCAACATCGCCCCCACGCCCGAGCAGGCCCCCGAGGCCATCGTGCAGGTGTACGGTGCCCGCGCCTGGAGCTGGCGGGGCTATTTCGCCGTTCACACCTGGATCGCCACCAAGGAAGCGGGGGCCAGCCACTACCTGGTGCACGAAGTCACGGGCTGGCGGCGTGCGGTGGTCCGCTCCCGGATCGCCGCGCCGGATACCTACTGGTTCGGCGCCGAGCCTACCCTGTATGCCGACCTGCGCGGCGACCAGGCAGCCCGCCTGATTCCCCACATCTACGACGCCATCGCCGCCTACCCCTACCCCGACGAGTACCGAGCCTGGCCCGGCCCCAACAGCAACACCTTCACCGCCTGGGTGATCCGCGAAGTACCCGGTCTGGACGTGGCGCTGCCGAATCATGCCATCGGCAAAGATTATCTTGGCGACCGGATCGCCGCGCCGGTGCCCGGCGGCCTGGGCTACCAGTTGTCCCTGGGCGGCTATCTGGGGGTACTGGCGGGTGTACGCGAGGGCATCGAGCTGAACGTCCTGGGTCTGAGCCTGGGCATCAACCCACGGGCCCTGGGCATCAAGCTGCCGGGTATCGGCGAGCTGGCGCTGCTCAACCCCAACCCGATGCCCGAAGGCGGCAGCCCCTAGGCGCCCACCCCATACCGCACCGCGGCGGCCGCCACCAACCCCAGGGTGATGGCCGGCAGGGGCTTGTGCAGCAGCAACATGGCGCCGGCGGTGACCAGCAGTGCCGCCAGCGCGCCGAGATCGCCGGACACCGCCATGGGCACGATGATGGCGATGAGCACGGAGCTGGCCATGGTATTGATAAAGCTTTCGATGCGCGGGCTGATGCGCACGAAGGACATGGCGAAGACCCCGCCATAACGGGTCAGCAGCGTGACCACCGCCATGATCGCGATCAGCAGCCAGAGACCCGGCCCGGTCGTCTCAATGCTCACGGGCACCTCCTTCGGTCCGGGCCCCGGCCGCCCCATCGGCGCTCGTGCGATCCAGCCAGAAGTAACCCACCAGACCACCGGCCAGGGCCCCGATCACCACGTGGGTGTTGGGAGGCAGCCAAGCCCAGGCCACCAGCGAGGCGGCGGCCGCCACCGCCCAGGCCGTCAGCACCCGGGGCGACTTGCGCCCGCCCAGGGCCATCGCCAGCAGGAAACACCCCAGCACCATGTCCAGCCCGAATGCCTTGGGGTTATCCAGCAGGCCACCGAAATAGGCCCCCAGCCAGGTGCCGAAAATCCACGCCAGCCAGAGCACCAGGCCACCGCCGAGGATCACCTCCAGGTTACGGCGGCCGTTCTGGTAATCCTGGGCCGAAACCGCCCAGTTGGCGTCCGTCAGCAGTAACAGCAGACCGTAGCGGCGGCCGGGAGACAGATCCTTGAGCATGGGATACAGCGAGGCGCCCATCAGCAGATGGCGGGAATTGATGGCAAATACCACCGCGATCAGTGGCAGCACCGGCACGTCCGCCCCCCACAGATCCAGGACTGCAAATTGCGCCGCGCCGGCGAACACGGTGGTGCTCATGACGATGGTCACCAGGGGGGTCAGCCCCTCCTGGGTGGCCGCCAGGCCGAACGCGGCACCGAACGCCACCACGAACAACGAGATGGGCAGGAGCCGGAAGAATTCCGCGCGAACTTTGCGCGGTTGAAACTGGTAGGGATAACGCGGACTGGTCATCTGCCAAAGCTAGGGTGGAAGCCAGGGAAAGCGTATAGGTACAAACCACTAATCGCAACCTGAAATTCACTGCCGCCTCAGCCTGTTACATGAGTTTTGCATCTTTTCCGCCCCGCCCGGCGGGCGACAACAGTTGACGTTAACGTAAAACGGGGTTAGCGTGTTTTTCGTCCAGCCCCACAAGGGCACGCCCCGGCACCTCGCCTCGGGCAGGGACGACGAAATCGACCGCCGGCCAAAAGCCGGACGATGACAACAACAACACCGCCACGCTCGCCGAGATCCGGCAGGTGGGAGAGGATTTCGACATGTCAACCATCACGCTTCGCGCGGACCGCCGGTCCGTCCAGCCCGTTCCAACCGGCCCCCTGGCCAGCCCCCGTTCCAGTCCTTCGGGATCGCCCCTGACGGCCCTTTCGTCGTCGGCCGTGTCAACACGTTGACGGCGCGCGCCTGACCGACACCCCGATAACCCCATGCCCGGTATCCTGGGGCGCGAACGCGCACCGGTGCCCCAACGCATCTGGAAACGGTGACTGCCATGACACAACTGCGAAACGTCAGCCTGAACGACGTCTGGGAAAAAGACTCCGGCCCGGTCTACATGAACGGCAGCCAAGCGCTGGCCCGCCTGCCGCTGCTGCAGGCCCAGCTGGACCGCATGAACAACCTGAACACCGCCGGTTTCATTTCCGGCTACCGGGGCTCGCCGCTCGGCGGCTTCGATAAGGTCCTGTGGAAAGCCCGGGACTACCTGAAGAAACAGCACATCCATTTCCTGCCCGGCGTCAACGAGGACCTCGGTGCCACCGCGGTCTGGGGCAGCCAGCAGGTCAACATCTTCGAGGGCGCCAAATACGATGGCGTGTTCGCCCTCTGGTACGGCAAGGGCCCCGGTGTCGACCGCACCGGCGACGTGTTCAAACACGCCAACGCCGCCGGCACCTCCCGGTTCGGCGGGGGTCTGGCCGTCGCCGGGGACGATCACGCCTGCAAGTCCTCCACCCTGCCTCACCAGAGCGACTTCGCCTTCATCGATGCCGGCATGCCGGTCCTCAACCCGGCCGGCATCCAGGACATGCTTGACCTCGGCCTGTACGGCTGGGCCATGTCCCGGTTCAGCGGCTGCTGGGTCGGATTCAAGGCGCTGGCCGAGAACATGGACTCCTCCATTTCCGCCAACCTGGACCTGAGCCGAATCCGAATCGTAACGCCCCGGGACTTCCAGATGCCCGAAGGCGGCCTGAACGCACGCTGGCCGGACAAGCCGATGGAGCAGGAAGAGCGCCTGCATCGTTACAAGCTGGAAGCCGCCAAGGCCTTCTGCCGCGCCAACCGACTGGACCGGACCGTGCTCTCCGCGCGCCAGCCCAGGCTGGGTATCGTCACCACCGGCAAGGCCTATCTGGACGTGATTCAGGCCCTGGCCGACCTGGGCCTGGGCGAGGCGGAGCGGGAGGCCATCGGCCTGACCGTGTACAAGGTGGCCATGCCCTGGCCGCTGGAGCCGGAGGGCATCTACGAATTCGCCTCCGGTCTCGAGGAAATCCTGGTGGTTGAGGAAAAACGCGGCCTGATCGAAGAACAGATCAAATCCCAACTCTACACCTGGCAGGACAGCCGTCGCCCCCGGGTGGTCGGCAAGCACGATGATCAGGGCCGCGAGCTGCTGCCCACCATCGGTGAGCTCACCCCGGCCATGGTGGCGCGAGCCATCGCCGCGCGGCTGGACGGCCGCTACTGCACCGATACGCTGAAGCAACGACTGGACTTCCTGACGGAAAAGGAAAACAGTCTGGCCAAGCCCCGGGAACGGCTGGAGCGCACGCCCCATTTCTGTTCCGGTTGCCCCCACAATACCTCCACCCAGGTGCCCGAGGGCAGCCGCGCTCTGGGCGGAATCGGCTGTCATTACATGGCCACCTGGATGGACCGGGGCACCGACACCTTCACCCAGATGGGCGGTGAAGGGGTAACCTGGCTGGGCCAGGCGCCGTTCACCCGTCAAAAACACGTGTTCCAGAACCTCGGTGACGGCACCTATTTCCACTCCGGCACCCTCGCCATCCGCGCGGCCATCGCCTCCGGCGCCAACATCACCTACAAGATCCTATACAACGACGCGGTCGCCATGACCGGCGGCCAGCCGGTGGACGGCACCCTGACCGTTCAGCAGATCACCCATCAGCTCTACGGCGAAGGCGTCCGGCGCATTGCCGTGGTCAGTGACGATCCCGGCAAGTATCCGTCCCGGGCCGATTTCGCCGACGGCACCACGTTCCATCATCGTGACGATCTGGACGCGCTGCAGCGGGAACTGCGCGAGGTGGAAGGCTGCTCGGTGATCATCTACGACCAAACCTGCGCGGCGGAGAAGCGCCGGCGGCGCAAGCGCGGCACCCTGGCCGACCCGGACCAGCGGGTGATCATTCACGCCGACGTCTGCGAGGGGTGTGGCGACTGCGGTATTCAGTCCAACTGCCTGTCGATCCTGCCCAAGGAGACCGAACACGGACGCAAGCGCACCATCGACCAGTCCGCCTGCAACAAGGACTTCTCCTGCGTGCGCGGGTTCTGCCCGAGCTTCGTCACCGTCAAGGGCGGCCGTTTGCGGAAACCCGCCGGGGTGCGCTCGGACGTGGACTTTCCGGAACTGCCCGAGCCCACCCGAGTCACCGGCAACACCCCCTACGGCATCCTGCTGACCGGCGTGGGCGGCACCGGCGTGGTCACGGTCAGTGCCCTGCTGGGCATGGCCGCGCACCTGGAAGGCAAGGGCGTGTCGGTACTGGATCAGACCGGGCTGGCCCAGAAGTTCGGCGCGGTGGTCAGCCACGTGCGGATCAGTGACCGTCAGGACGACATCCACGCAGTGCGCATTCCCGCCGGCGAGGCCGATCTGATGCTGGCCTTCGACCTGATGGTGGCCGCCTCCGACGATGCCCTGGCCAAGCTCGACAACCGGTTTTCCCGGGCCGTGGTGAACACCGAGCCGGCCATGCCCGCCGCCTTCACCCGCGACCCGGATCTCCGCTTCCCGGGTGAGTCCATGGCCCAAAGCGTGCGCGAGGCCTGCCGTGAGGACGGCAGCTGGTTCCTGGATGCCGGCGGTCTGGCCAAGGCCCTGATGGGTGACGGCATGGCGGTGAACCTGTTCACCGTCGGCTTCGCCTACCAGAAGGGCCTGCTGCCCCTGAGCGCCGAGGCCATCGAGCGGGCCATCGAACTGAACAACGTGGCGGTGGCCAAGAACAAGCAGGCATTCCTCTGGGGTCGCCGTGCCGCCCACGATCTGGAGCGGGTCCGGCAACTGGCCTTCCCCGCCGCCAAGGGCGAGGTGGTACAGGTGATGGAAACCACCGAGCAGCGGATTCAGCGCCACATGGCGTACCTGACCGAGTACCAGAACGCCGCTCTGGCCCAGCGCTACGAAAAACTGGTGCGCAAGGCCGAGCAGACCATCCGGCAGAAGCTGGGCCAGGACCCGATGCTGCTGCGCGCCATCGTCGACAACTACGCCCGGGTGCTCGCCTACAAGGACGAATACGAAGTGGCCCGGCTGTTCAGCAACGGCAGCCTGCGCCGGCAGCTGGCGCAGGAGTTCGAGGGGGACTTCGAACTGGAGTTCAACCTGGCGCCGCCCCTGTTGAGCCGGGCTGGCAACGGCGAGCGCCCGAAAAAACTGACGTTCGGCCCCTGGATGGAGACCGTGTTTGGCTGGCTGGCCAAGGCACGGGTGCTGCGCGGCACCCCCTTCGACCCGTTCGGCTACACCGCCGACCGCCGGCTGGAGCGGCGCATCATTCGTGAGTATGAGGCGGACATCGGCTTCCTGCTCAAGCACCTGAGCCGGGATCACGCCGACGCCGCCCGAGGCCTGGCCAGCCTGCCGGCCCGCATCCGTGGCTTCGGTCCGGTGAAGGAAAAGGCCTATCAGGCCACCCGCAAGGAGCGTCAACAGCTGCGGGCGGAAATCAACCCGAGCGCACGCGAGCACCAGCAAATCGCCAACGCGGCCGTCTGACAACAAAAAACGGCGGTCACGGGCCCCACACGGGTGGTGACCGCCATGAACCAGAGGTGAAACGCCATGAACGTATTCAGCCATCCCGAGTTCGATCAGCACGAACACCTGTCCTTTTTCTGCGACGCGGAAACCGGACTCAAGGCCATTGTCGCCATCCACAACACCTCCCGTGGCCCGGCCCTCGGCGGCTGCCGCATGTACCCCTACGCCACCGACGAGGAGGCACTGCGTGACGTGCTGCGTCTGTCCCGGGGCATGACCTACAAATCCGCGCTGGCCAACCTGGATCTGGGCGGCGGTAAGTCGGTGATCATCGGTGATCCGCGCCGGCACAAAACCGAGGGCCTGCTGGAGGCCATGGGCCGGCATCTGGAAACCCTGGGCGGTCGCTACATCGCCGCCGAGGACTCGGGCACCAGCGTGCCCGACCTCAAGGTGATGGGCCGGTACACCCGCCACGTGGCGGGCATTGCCGAACGCACCGGTTTCAACGGTCTGCCGAGCAACGGCGACCCTTCCCCCGCCACCGCCTACGGCACCTTCATCGGCCTCAAGGCCGCGGTGCGGCACAAATACGGACAGGACGACCTGAAAGGCCTGAAGGTGGCCATACAGGGAGTTGGCAACGTCGGCTTCCGGCTGGCCCGGCACCTGCGGGACGCCGGCGCCGAACTGTGGGTGTATGACATCCACGCCGACAACATGCAGCGGGCGGTGGAACAGCTGGGAGCCAAGCCCGCCACCGCCGAGGACATTCTGTTCCTGCCGGTGGACGTGGTCGCCCCCTGCGCCCTGGGCGCGGTCCTCAACGACCGCAGCATTCCCAAACTGCGGGCCGGTATTGTCGCCGGCGCCGCCAACAACCTGCTGGAACGTCCGGAGCACGATGCCCTGCTCAAGCAACGCGACATCCTTTATGCCCCGGACTTCGCCATCAACGCCGGCGGCATCATCGATGTGTTCCACGAGCGTACCGGCGGCCGCCCGGAGCAGGTGCGCGCCCACATCGAGACCATCGGCGACACCCTGACCGAAATCTTCAACCGCTCGCGCCGGACCGGCCTGCCGACCGGCGAGATCGCCAACGAACTGGCGGAGGAGCGGTTCCGGAAGCACACCGCCGGTGCTGGGCTGGCGCCTGGGCGGTTGGCTCGCGCCGGTTGACCTGACGCCGGCGCATCCCCCTTGGGCCGCGGTTCGCCGCGGCCCCTTTTCCCTGACAACAACAAGTACGACAGGAGCAAGTCATGTCTTTGAGTTCATCCGGTTCCGCCACCTACACGGGGGCACTCGAGGGTGCCAACGCCAAACGCGGGCTCTGGTCCTCCCGGCTCGCCTTCGTCTTGGCCGCCACCGGTTCGGCGGTCGGCCTGGGCAACATCTGGAAGTTTCCCTATATCACCGGCGAGAATGGCGGCGGCGCCTTCGTTCTGGTCTATCTGGTGTGCATTGCGGTGGTGGGCATCCCCATCATGATGGCGGAGGTGATGATCGGCCGTCGCGGTGGCCGCAGCCCGGTTAACAGCCTGCGCCTGATCGCGGAACGGGACCGGCTCAATCCGGCCTGGAAACTGGTTGGCGCGGTTGGCATCCTGGCCGGGTTCCTGATTCTGTCGTTCTATTCGGTGATTGGCGGCTGGGCGGTGTCCTACGTCGGCACCACCGCCAGCGGGGCCCTCACCGGTCAGTCCGCGGAAGCGGTCGGTGCGATCTTCTCCGATCTGCTGAGCGACCCGATGACACTGCTGCTCTGGCACACCGTGTTCATGGCTCTGGTGATGGTGGTGGTGGCCCGGGGCGTGCGCTCCGGTCTCGAACGGGCCGTCAGCATCCTGATGCCGGGCCTGTTCGTGCTGCTGCTGATCATGGTCGGCTACGCCATGACCACCGGGGCCTTCGGCCGGGCCGCCGCGTTCCTGTTCCAACCGGACTTCTCCAAGCTCACCACCTCCGGCGTACTGATTGCCCTGGGGCATGCCTTCTTCACCCTCAGCCTGGGCATGGCGGTGATGATGGCCTACGGCTCCTACCTGCCCAAGCACGTGTCCATCGCCAAGACTTCCATCACCGTCTCGGTGATTGACACCGCGGTGGCGCTGCTGGCGGGCCTGGCGATTTTCCCCGTGGTCTTCGCCAACGGCCTGGAACCCGGCGCCGGGCCCGGTCTGATCTTCCAGACCTTGCCGCTGGCGTTCGGGCAGATGCCCCTGGGCGCTTTCTTCGGGACCCTGCTCTTCGTGCTGCTGATCTTCGCCGCCTGGACCTCCGGCATTTCCCTGCTGGAACCCATCGTGGAATGGCTGGAGGAACAGAAAGGCCTGAACCGGGCCGTCAGCACCCTGGGCGCCGGCTTCATCTGCTGGGCGCTGGGCATCGCCTCGATCCTGTCGCTGAATCTCTGGTCCGACGTGGCGCCGCTGTCGTTCATCCCGGCGCTGGAAGGCAAGACCATCTTCGACCTGCTCGACTTCTTCACCGCCAACATCCTGCTGCCCCTGGGCGGTCTTCTGGTGGCGCTGTTCGCCGGCTGGGTGATGTCCCGCCAGGCCATGGAGAACGAGCTGTCGCTGTCGGCGCCGGCGTTCAACCTGTGGTTCATCACCGTCCGCTTCCTCACTCCGGTGGCGGTGGCCGTGGTGTTCGTCTACAACCTGATCTGACCTTCCGGGGAGCCCAGCCGGGCTCCCCTCCCCGTATCCCCCCGCCGGTTACAGGCTCGCCAGCGTCACCGCCAGGGTCCCGGCGATGTCCGCATCAAGCTTCAGATCCACCAGCTCGTCGGCCCGGGTCCGGCCCCGGTTGAGCGTGGCCATGGGCAATCCCCAGTCCCGGGCATGGCGGCAGAAACGAAAGCCGGAATACACCATCAACGATGAGCCGATCACCAGCAGCCCGTCACAGGCCCGCAGGGCCTCCAGCGCCCGGGTGACCCGTTCCCGGGGCACGAAGTCGCCGAAAAACACCACGTCCGGTTTGAGAATACCGCCACAGGTGGGGCAGTCCGCCACCCGGAAGCCGGAGAAATCCACGTCCAGGTCGGCATCCCCGTCCGGCGCGGAGTGGGCGGTGTGGCCAAGAAATGCCGGGTTGAGGTCAGCACAGCGGGCATGCACCTCGTCCCGAGCAAGGCGGAGGCCGCACCCCATGCAGCGGACCCGGTCGGCCCGGCCATGCAGGTCCAGCACCGCTCGGCTACCGGCCTTCTGGTGCAGGCCATCGACATTCTGGGTAACCAGCAGGTGACAGTGGGTGCGCCACTCCAGCTCGGCGATGCCGGCGTGGCTGGCGTTGGGGCGGGCGTCGCGGATGACCGGCCAGCCGATCAGGCTGCGTCCCCAGTAGCGCTGGCGAGTGGCGGCCCGCTCCATGAACTCCTGATGCTGGACCGGCGGCCGGCGTTTCCAGCCTCCGTCCACATCACGGTAGTCCGGGATGCCGGAATCGGTGCTGACCCCGGCACCGGTCAGAATCAGCAGCCGGGGATGTCGGTGGATGAATTCCGCCAGCCGCGCCCCAGCCCGTTCCGGCGGCATCGGCTCGGAAGGGGCTGCGGTCGCCGGCAGGCGCTGACTGGCGCTGAAGGGGCGGATTCGGTGCGGGGTCCGGGTCATGGAGGTCCTGAAACACGGCCGTGGCGTGACCTTCATTCTGGCCGGCGGCCGCGTTTCCATCAACCCGAAGAACCGGCCTCCGGTTCCGGATTCACCGCCAGTTCCCGGAGGCGCCCGGCCAGAAACTCCATGACCACGCGGACTCGGGTCATCTGTTGGGTGTCCTGGTTGACGTGCAGCCACAGGTCGACCGATTCCCCCTCCAGCGGCGGGGACAGCCGCCGCAGGTCGCCGGCCCGCTCGCCGATGTAGCACGGCAGCACGGCCAGGCCGGCACCCGCCCGGGCCAGCGACACCATGGTCTGAAGGCTGTTGCAGCGGATCACCGAGACCGCATGCCTGAGGTGGCGGCGATACCATCGGCCGGTGGCCAAGTGACTGAAGGTTTCATCCGGCAGGATCCAGGTCTGGCGGTCCGGCGCGTTTTCCAGGTCCATGTCCCGGTGCCGGCGGCAGAAACCGCCGCTGCCGTAGACCGCGGACGCCAGGCTGGCAATGCGTTCCCCCTCCCAGGTCGCCTGGGGGCGGTTTTCCGGCCGCAGGGTCAGGTCCGGCTCCCGGTGCGCCAGGTTGCTGACGTCGTTGTCGGTCAGGACCTCCAGCTCGATGTCCGGGTAGGCGTTCACCAGTTCCGCCAGCACCGGGGCCAGCAGCCACGCCAGCATCACGTCCTCGGCGGCAATGCGCACCTTGCCCACCGGCGCCGTGTCCGCGCCCACCAGTTTGCGCTGCAGGGTCTCCAGATCCGCCGCCAGCCGTTCGGCTTCCCGGAATGCCAGTTCACCGGCCGGCGTCAGGCGCAGGCCGTTCGGGTTGCGTTCAAAAAAACGCACCCCCAGGGCGTCCTCCATCTGGTCCAGGCGCCGCAGCACCGTGGTCTGGTGCACCCCCAGCAACTCACCGGCCTTGGCCAGGGTTCCGCCGATTGCTAGGGCTCTCAGGTAGCGAAGATAATCCCAGTCCATCATCACTGCATATTTGCAACACGAGTACGAAGTTTAACGTATTCATACTGCAAATAAGAGCCCATACACTGCCCCGGTGAATGGGTTACTCAACAGGTATTCAGCCGACATTTCACCGGTCAGCACGGGAGGCAGGCACGATGACTGAAACGTTCGTCACGACCACACGACCACTGCCGTCCAGTATCCTCCACAACGGCACCGAGGTCCGCCGGCAGCATACCCGCGCTGCGGCTCGGAAACTGGCCGGCTTCCTCCGTCGCAAGATCCGCCGGATCAACCGCAAGGCAACGGAAGTGGCCCAGGACATGCCCCAGGTGCAGGGCGGCCACTGACGACAGCACCACGCCGGCGGGCCGGGCAATACCGGCCTGCCGGGCTCAGCCGATCATCCCCACTAGGTTTCCCAGACCACTTTCCGCCCCACCGCGGCCCACTCGGCCATACGTTCCTGATACGCACGTTCAGCGGAGCGTCGGAACGAGAACCTGTTCAAAATTTAACCTATGACATCCGGCGGGAGTGGACTAGAGTAAAAGGGACACCGTCTCAAATGGCATTCCGCCTGGAGGTCACCGTGAGAAACGCATCCCGCTCGTTCCTGATTTTCCCGGTCTGGGGCATGATCCTGATCGGCTCCGCCGCCTTCCTGTACTGTGCCTACGCCGGCCTACTCGGCGGCTGACTCCCCTAGCGGCGGAACTTGGTTTCCAGCACCACCGCGGAGTTGGTGCGCTCCACCCCTTCCAGGTTGCCGATATCGTCCAGAACCCGGCTCAGTTCTTCCAGGGACTGAGCCTGGACGATGGCAATGAGGTCGTACTCCCCGCTCACCGAAAACAGCTGGGTCACCTGGGGAATGTCTTCCAGGGCGGCGTTGGTGCGGGCGGTCAGCTTCTGCACCACCTTGATTGAGACATGGGCCTCCACCTGGTTGTCCAGGTACTCCCCGCCCAAAATGACGGAATAGCCCCGGATCACCCCCGCCTTCTCCAAACGGGCCAGCCGGTTCTGCACGGTCGAGCGCGACACATGCAGCGCCTTGGCCAGTTCGGTCACGCTGGCCCGGGCATTGGTACGCAACAGCATGAGCAGTTTCTGATCCTGCGAATTAATCATTTTGATATCCAGATTGGTCATTTTGACCCAATACTAGATCATTTCGGACGTTTTGAAACTGCAATTCGGCGGACTGGCTCGGCATACTGGGCAAAAACGCCAGGGACCCGACCATGATCATCCGACCCGTTGCACCTTCCGACCTGGAAGGCCTGTACCAGATCGCCGAAGAGTCCGGACCGGGATTCACGTCACTGATGCCGGACCGGGACGCGCTTGCCAGGAAAGTCGAGCACGCCCGGGCGAGTTTCAGCCGCCCCGTCGGTCTGCCGAGCGACGAACACTACCTGTTCGTGCTGGAAGATACCGAAACCGGAGCCCTCATGGGGACCACCGGCATCGACGCGGTCTCCGGCCAGGTTCGCCCCCTGTACCATTTTCGCCACAGCCGTCAGCTTCACCACTCCCATTTCCTGGGGCTGCGCCGGCAATTTCACACCCTGACCCGTTGCAACCACTATCGGGGGTGCACCGAAATCTGTTCGCTGTACCTGCGCCCTGCGTTCCGGCGCGCCAATGCCGGCAAACTGCTGTCGAAAGTACGCTTTCTGTTTATGGCGCAGTACCCGGAGCGATTCACGCCCACCGTGATCGCGGAAATGCGCGGGGTGTCCGATCATCTGGGCCGCTCCCCCTTCTGGAACTGGCTGCGGCGCCATTTCGTGGATCTCGAGTTCGCCTCCGTCACGCAACTGGTCGGAGCCGGCCACACGGAGTTCATCGAGGAGCTGATGCCCGCCGGCCCGCTGTACACCCATCTGATGGACGACGCGGCGCGCGCGGTGATCGGCCAGGTCCACCCGGATACCCGCCCGGCGCTGGCGATGCTGGAGAAGGAAGGCTTCCGCCACCGGGGGTTCGTCGACCTGTTCGATGCCGGGCCCACCGTCGAATGCCCGCTCAAGGACATCGCCAGCGTGCGTGCTGCCCGGCCCTATCAGCTGATGACCGGCACAGCGCGTCCTGAGCACCGGAGCGGCCAGCCGGTGATCATCGCCAACGGTCGCACCGAGGGCTTCCGGGCAACGATCACGGATCAGTGCCGCGTTTGCCCGGAAGAACACACGGTGACCGTTCCCGACGCTCTGGCCCGGCGCCTGGACCTGTCCGAACAGGCGGAAGTCTGGCTGCTGCCGCTGACCCCCGACCAGGCCCGCCGGCCGCAACCGGCAACCCAATCCCATTCTCTGTCCGCCGAAGGATATGGAGCTCGACCCTATGCACTCTGACCGACACACCCTGTTCCAGGCCCTGTGGGACAACTACCGGGCCGTGACCCCCTCCGCCGAGCGTATTCATACGCTGCTGGGCAAGCGGGAGTCCAAGCCGATCGTGAACGACCACATCGCCCTGCGCACCTTCAACTTGGCGCCGGTCGGTCTGGACGCGCTGGCCGCGCACTTCCTCAACCTGGGCTACCGGCCCGGCGACGAATACCACTTCGAGGCCAAGAAACTCTATGCGCGGCACTACGAGCACCCGGACGACGACGCGCCCAAGGTGTTCATTTCGGAGTTGCGGGTGGAGCTGTGCTCCCCGGCACTCCAAACCATCGTCCGTGACCTGGTGGCCCAGGTGGACCCGGCCCGGGTGGAAGCCGACGATTTCCTCTACGCCGGCCGGCCCTGGCAGCTGGACTACGACACCTATCGCGCCCTGCTCGAGGAAAGCGAATACGCCGCCTGGACGGCCGCCTGGGGCTATCGCGCCAACCATTTCACGGTCAGCATCAATCATCTGGAAAGCCTCGACAGCGTGGCCGACATAAACCGGCTGCTCAAGGACAACGGCTTCACCGTCAACAGCGCCGGCGGCGAGGTCAAAGGGTCCCCCGAACAGCGGCTGGAACAGTCCTCCACCATGGCGGACCGGGTGCCGGTTGCCTTCAGTGACCGGGAAGCCGTGATTCCCAGCTGCTTCTACGAATTTGCCCGGCGCTACCCCCTCGCCGACGGCCGCCTCTATCAGGGGTTCGTCGCCGCCTCCGCCGACAAAATCTTCGAGAGCACCCATGCCGGCTGACGGTCGACACCGCCGCTTTTACCCTCGGTAACAATCCGGTAACCGTTTTACAACGGTGAGCGCGCCGGGCACTGTCTATCTTTTAGACACTCCGCCCGGCGCTGCCGGGCGGCACCTTGAACAACAACAAAAACAGGCCGTGCCGGAACGCAGCCTGCCGCCGGCGTGGCCAGGGAGGATCCCCATGTCTGCATCCGTCAATCATCTGGAAGAGCGACTGCTGGACGAACGCGAACTGCTCGAAGGCATCATGCCCTCCGCCATCACCCTGGCCATGATGCTCCGGCACCGCCAGATGGCCACCTGGCTGAGGGCCGAGTTCGACGGTTATCCGGAGGTCGCCGACGCGCCCCCCTACCGGCGCGACCTGCCAGGCCACGTGGTGGCACGCTCCCCCCAATATGGCTGGATTCCCGCCCCGTTGGAAGACGATCAGAAGATCAAGTACGGTCGCCTGGATCTGATCGACGGCGTGAAATCCCTGGAACAGATCTGCCTCGGCTGTAGGAAAGGCAATGGCCACCGTGTACTGCTGGCACCGGAGGCCCTGGCAAGCCTGCAGAAGCAGGTGAACCTGACCGCCGAACTGGCCATCAACGTCAGCCGCGAGGTCTACTGCCGCCTGTTGAAAACCGTGCGGGCCAGTCTGTACCTATGGACCCGCGCCCTGGCCGAGCAGGGCCTGAGCGGCGAGCACAACCATTACAGTGCGGAGGAACGGGCCCGGGTGGCCGAACTGGACCGGCCGGACCACTACTGGCGCCGCGCCATGGCCGAGCTGGAGTCACTGCCGGTACCGGATGTCCGGGAAGCCGGCCTGCTGGAGCGGTTGTTCGGCCGGGCGGGCTAGGGCCGCGCCTCAACCCAGCACGTTGACCATGCCGACGCCGCTGACCACCAGCAGCACCACGCCGAGCACCCGAAAGAACACCGGCGTTTCCGCCCGCAGGATACGCTCGTGGGCGTATAGCCCCAGCACGTGACCGATCGCGGCGCAGGGCAGCAGCCACAGGTGGTGAACCAGCTGCAGGTCGACCCCGGCCCAGATGAAGGCGGCCATCTTGATCAGTACCAGAATGAACCAGAGCGCGAACAGCGTATCCCGCAGTTTTTCCCGGGGCAGGTGCTGCGCCACCACCGCGATGATCAGAGGCGCGCCGATCAGCGACGTACCGCTGATGTAGCCGCCCGCCATCAGGAACAGAGCGTCGACTGTCCGGCTGCCGCTGCGGAACGGCCGGTTGAAAATGTAGGACAGTGAATAGAGCGCCACGATCACGAAGATGATGGCGCTCAACACATCGCCCGGCAGGGTGATCAGTCCAAACACACCGATCAGTTTGGGCACGATCATGATGCCCAGGATGTGCCACAGATAGCGCCAATCCACCGTGCCCTCGGCCCGTGCCCCGCCGGTCTTCCGGTTCTTGCGGTTGTTCATCCAGATGGTCAGGGCGGAAAACACCAGCAAATGCACGGCGATGATCGGCAGAAACACCAGCGGCTCATCCAGCACCAGCAGCAGAAACGGCAATGACAGCACGGCACCGCCAAACCCCAGCCCGGACCGGACAAAACCGCTCCAGATGAAAATCAAGCCAATCAGAACGTACTGGACCAGACTCAAATCGGACATCGTACTGACTTCTCCAGATGCATGACGCACGTATAGCGGGACACTTGCCGCGGACGATCCGCCATAGTAGCATGGCAGATACTGTATAAATAAACAGTATGGTGACGCATGAAGACACGGGGTACCGCGCTCAACCCGCACAACCGGTTTCAGCCCATCGCCACCGACCGGGATCAGGACGATGGCTGGTACCAGGCACCGGAGGATACCCTGTGCCCGGACTCCATCGCCACCGAGGTGGTGGACGAACAGGTTCGCACCATCATCAGCCGGAACCAGTCGCCAGACATCCCCTTCGAGCAGTCCGTCAACCCCTACCGGGGGTGCGAGCACGCTTGCATCTACTGCTTTGCCCGCCCCAGCCACGCTTACTGGGACCTGTCTCCCGGCCTGGATTTCGAGACCCGACTGATCGCCAAGCCCAACGCCGCCCGGAAGCTGCGGGAAGCCTTTGACCATCCGGGCTACCGGGTTACGCCCATCGCCCTGGGCATGAACACCGACGCCTACCAACCCATCGAACGGGAACGCCGCATTACCCGAAGCCTGCTGGAAGTGATGGTGCAATATCGGCATCCGGTCTCAATCATCACCAAGGGGGCGCTGATCCTGCGCGACCTGGACCTGCTGTCGGAACTGGCGCGCGACCAGCTGTGCACCGTCGCGGTCAGCCTCACCACCCTCGACAACGACCTCAAGCGGCGGATGGAGCCCCGAACCGCCGCACCCGCCACCCGGCTCAGGGTGATCGAACGCCTGGTCGCGGCGGGGATTCCGGTCAGCATCCTGATCGCGCCGGTCATTCCCTTCATCAACGACCATGAAATCGAACGCATCCTGGAAGCCGCCCAGCAGGCCGGTGCGACCCGTGCCGGCTGGATCATGCTTCGCCTGCCCTTGGAGCTGGACACGCTGTTCCAGGACTGGCTGCGGCGCCACTTTCCGGACCGGGCCGAGCACGTCATGAACCGGATCCGCGACCTGAGAGGCGGGCGCAGTTACGACGCCACCTTTGGCCAGCGTATGACCGGCACCGGCCCCTACGCCGACCTGATCCGCCAGCGATTCCGGGCCCGGGCGAGAAAACTGGGCCTGAACGTCGGCCGGGGGCCGGGCCTGAGAACCGATCGGTTCCGTCGCCCGGGCGGAGAACAGATGGCGCTCTGGTAACACCTCGGCGGCGACCCGGAGCCGCAGGTCGGATTGACTTTATCCATAAAAAGAATAAGGTAATTCCATTTACCAATTATAAATACGGAGACGACCGCCATGAGACCCCTCACCAAGCTCGCCCTGGCCGGCCTGCTGGCCATGGCTTCCTCGGCCCTGGCCGCCGGGGGCGACCCGCAGCGCGGAGCCCAGCTCGCCATGCAGGGCGATGGCAGCGGCGCCCCCTGCCTTGCCTGCCACGGTGCCGACGGCGCCGGTAACGACGCGGCGGGCTTCCCGCGCCTGGCCGGACTCGACGCCGACTATCTGGCCAAGCAGATGCTGGACTACAACGCCGGCAAGCGCGTCAGCCCGATCATGCAACCGAACATCGACAACTTCGACGAGCAGCAGCTCCGGGACCTGGCCGCCTACTACGCCAGCCTACCCGCTCCCGCCAGCGCCGCGCCGGCCAATGTCAGCGACGCGCAGCTGGCACTGGGCAGGAAGCTGGCCACCGAAGGCGACTGGGACACCTACATTCCTCCCTGCAGCAGCTGCCACGGCCCGGGCAACCGGGGGGTCGGCCACAGCTTCCCCGCGCTGGCCGGGCAGCACCCCAGCTATATCCGGGCCCAGCTTCAAGCTTGGCAGAACAACCAGCGTAACAATGACCCGAACCAGCTCATGACCGCCATCGCCGAGCGCCTGACCGCGCAGCAAATCGACGCGGTGGCGGCCTATCTGGGCAGTCTGAGCGCAACCGCCGAGTAACGGGAGGCCAAACCATGAACCTGACACGCACGATCCCCCTGGTTGCCGGCCTGCTGATGACCGCCGGTACCACCCTGGCCGAGCCGGAAGTGCCGGTCAACCTGCCCGAGTTCAAACCGGGCCAGTACGTCCACCAGGCACCCACGGTGGAAGACCTGATGGCGGATGAAAGCATTCACCCGGAACTGAAGAAGGTCATTCTCAAGGGCCGGGACATGTTCATGAACACCCAGCAGTTTCGCGGCAAGTACGTGTTCAACGACCTGAACTGCAAGTCCTGCCACATGGGCGAGGGCCGTATGAACTGGTCCGGCCCGATCTGGCCCGCCGCCACCACGCTGCCGGACTTCCGCGGTAAGAACCAGCACGTCAATTCCCTGGAGGAGCGCATTGCCGGCTGCTTCTCCTTTTCCATGAACGGCAAGCCCCCCGAGTACGGCAGCGACGACATGCTGGCCCTGGTAGCCTACCACCGGTGGCTGGCCAAGGGGGCACCGGTGTATGAGAAGAACATCGGCGGCCGGGGCTTCAGCCACCTGGGCAAAGACAAGCCCGAGCTGGACTACCAGCGAGGCAAGGCGGTCTACGAGGCCAACTGCGCCATCTGCCACGGCGAGGATGGCCAGGGCAAGACCGTGGACGGCCAGGTGGTGTTCCCGCCGCTGTGGGGTGACCACTCCTACAACTGGGGCGCCGGCATGACCCGCATCTTCACCGCCGCTTCGTTTATCAAGAACAACATGCCCCTGGGCAAGCCCGGCTCCCTCACCGACGAGGAAGCCTGGCAGGTGGCCAACTACATCAATTCCCAGGAGCGGCCGCAGGATCCGCGCTACACTGGTGACGTGAAGGAAACCCGGGAGAAGTACCTGAACTTCCACAAGTACACCAACTATGGCACGGTGGTGAACGGCAAGCTTCTGGGTGATCACGACAACACCGGCGACAAGCCTTTCCTCAAGCCCGAGGTACTGCGCCCGCGCACCTTCGACTGACGGGCCCGGGCCCTGGCGGGGATAGGCCTCGACAAGGAGCCCCATGTTGCGCACACGGTCTTTTCTCCTGCTCGGTCTGTTGCTGGCCGGCTGTCAGTCCCTGCCCTCCGGCCCGGAGGGCGGGATTGCCGCCGACCGGGTCCTGCTCAGTGCCCGGCACTGCCTGCAGGACCCCCAACCCGACCAGAACGACAGGGTACACTTCGGCCCCTGCCTGAAGGTACTGTCGGTCGACGGCCAGCCGGCACAGGTTCGGCCCGATGGCTTCATCGAGTTGCCCATCCGCACCGCGCTGACCCTGGAGACGACCTGCATCTATCGCCACGCCGACGGGACCCCAATCCCAGCCACCGTGCAGACCGCCCGCTTCAAGGTCGACGAGAACACCTTCCCGGAGGGCGGCAGACGCTGGTACCTGCATGCCCACGAGCGGGCGGTGAACGTGGTGGGCTGCCGCCCCACCCTGGCGCCGTCGGTCTACCCCAGTCAGCGGTCGCGCTGACACCGTGAAGCCCGTCACCTCCGCCGTGGCGCCGTCGGCCCGGCGGCTGCGCCTGGCCGATGGTCGGCGGCTGGCCTACTCCGATCGGGGGGATCCGAACGGCTACCCCCTGGTGCTGGGCCACGGCATGCCCGGCTGCCACCGGGAAGGCACGTTTTTCCACGAACGGGCCCGCCACCACGGGTTCCGCATCCTGACCCCGGACCGGCCAGGGATCGGCGCCTCCGACGCCCGCCCCGGACAGACCCTGCGGGACTACCCGGATGACCTGCGCCAACTGCTCGACCACCTTGGTATCGACCGCTTCAGCCACATCGGCTGGTCCAGTGGCGGCTCCCGCACCCTGGCCTGCGCCCTGGTCCTGGCCGACCGGCTGGATCTTGGCGTGTGCCTGTCCGGCTACACCCACTTTGCCGAATACCCCGGCGGCCTGCGGCTGATCGAGGGCACCCGCTGGCCGGGGCCGCGACTGGCCCGGCTCAGCCCCACACTGGTACGACTGGCGGTGACGCTGGTGGCCGCCCTGTCCCGTCGCCATCCGGGCCTGTACCTGCGTCAGGCGCGCCATCTGGTGAGTGAGCAGGATCGCCAGCTGCTGCGCCAGGCCCTGACGGGCGAAACCTTTCGGCAGGATCAGCTGATTTGTCTGAACAGTGGCGGCCGGGCCATCGCCAACGACCTGCTCGCGGAACTGAACGACTGGGGCTTCCGGCTGGCCTGGGTGAAACGCCCGATCTGGCTATACCAGGGGGAACAGGACCCGTTCGTGGCTATGGACTACGCCCGTCATCTTGCGGACAATCTGGCCCATGCGGATCTGACCCGGCTGCCCGAGGCCGGACACCTGTACCCGCTGTCCGATACTTTCCAGGATCACCTGTTCCAGCGCCTGCGCCGGGCGCTGGCGCCACACACCGAGGAACGCACGCACATCCCATGTCCAACAAGGTAGACATCCACTACTGCACCGGCTGCCGCTGGCTGCTGCGCGCCGCCTGGATGGCCCAGGAACTGCTGACCACCTTCGAGCAGGAGATCGGCGAGCTGACCCTGCACCCGGGGACCGGGGGCATTTTCGAGGTCTGGGTCAACGGCAAGCGAATCTGGTCACGCAAGGAACAGCAGGGATTCCCCGAGATCACCCAGCTCAAGCAGCTGGTCCGAGACGAAGTGGCGCCGGACCGCCCGCTGGGGCACACCGACCGGACGGGCCCGCCCCAGTCCTGAGCTCAGGTGCCGCCCCAAACCCGAGTCAGCGCCTCCAGCGCGGCGGCCATGGCCGGTGCTTCCTGCCGCTCCCGAGGCCAAACGAAACTCAGGGCGCAGGGTAACCGCACACCTTCGACCACCACCAGCCCACGCTCCTGCCGCTCGGCCATCGCCAGAGCGTCACGGGCCAGGCTGAGCCCCACCCCGGCACGCACCAGATCCAGCATGCACGCTTCCTGATCCACCTCCGCCACCGCGTTGACCCGCAGGCCGAGGGGCTCCAGCGCACCGCGCAGCAGCCGGTGATGCACCGAATCCTCAGGCGTCACGATCCAGGGCAACGCAGCCAGCGAGCGCCAGTCGGTGGCCTGGGTTCGCCCGGCCCACCCCGGCGGCGCCACCACGTAGTAATCGAACCGTGCCAGTTCCCGGAACGCCACCTCCGGAGCCTGGGTTCCCGGCCCCACCCCGGGCGGTGCCAGGAAGAAGCCGGCATCCAGTTCCCCGGCCCGGACCCGGCGCAGGACACTGCCGCTCATGCCATGACGCAGACCGGTCTCCAGCAGCGGCGCCCGTTCCATGAGCCGGTTCAGAAACGCCCCCAGACGGATGAACTCCGGGTCCACAATGGTACCGATACGCAGCCGGCCCCGTACCAGGCTGTGCAACGCCCGGGCGCTCTGCTCGAACGCCGCCATGGCCGCCAGCGCCTGCTCCGCCGACGGCAGCAGCGCCTGTCCGTCCGCCGTCAGTGCCAGCCCCTGGGGCCGCCGTTCGAACAGGGTCAGGCCGAGATCCTGCTGCAGCTGCTTGAGCTTGAGGCTGACCGCGGGCTGGCTCAGGTGCAGCCGCTCCGCCGCCCGGGACACACTGCCCTCCCGGGCCACAGTGACAAAGGCCCGCAGGGTTTGCAGGGGTTGGGTTTTCATACATCGCTCCGTTGCCGCCCGTGATATCAGAAAATGTTATATCTGGTGTTTAAAAGTCTCAATTGCCCGATTCACCCTCAGCCCCCTATGGTAAAGGACCAGACACCCATCCAGGCGAGACGGACATGAGCGAAGCAACCATCCAGCATTATATCAATGGCAAAATAACAGCCGGCGGCTCGGACCAGACCCAGGCCGTCTACAACCCGGCCACCGGCCAGGTCACCGGGCAGGTCGCCCTGGCCAACCACCACGATGTCGAGGCGGCGGTAGCCGCCGCCCGGGCGGCCTTTCCGGCCTGGGCCGACACCCCGCCTATTCGCCGGGCCCGGGTCATGTTCCGGTTTCTGGAATTGCTGAACCGGCACAAGGACGATCTGGCCCGGGCGATCACCGCCGAGCACGGCAAGGTATTCACCGACGCCCAGGGAGAAGTGAGCCGGGGCATCGACATCGTCGAGTTCGCCTGCGGCATTCCGCAGCTGCTCAAGGGTGACTACACCGAACAGGTGAGCACCGGCATCGACAACTGGACCACCCGTCAGCCGCTGGGCGTGGTCGCCGGCGTCACCCCGTTCAATTTCCCGGTCATGGTGCCCATGTGGATGTTCCCGGTGGCCATCGCCGCCGGCAACAGCTTCGTGCTCAAGCCGAGCCCCCTGGACCCCAGCCCGTCCCTGATGATCGCGGACCTGCTGCGCCAGGCCGGCCTGCCGGACGGCGTGTTCAACGTGGTACAAGGGGACAAGACAGCGGTGGAGGCGCTGATTGAGCATCCGGACGTACAGGCCCTGAGCTTCGTCGGGTCCACCCCCATTGCCAACCTGCTGTATGAGAAAGGGGCCCGGCACGGTAAACGGGTACAGGCCCTCGGCGGCGCCAAGAATCACATGGTGGTGATGCCGGATGCCGATCTGGACAAAGCCGTCGACGCCCTGATCGGAGCCGCTTACGGCAGCGCCGGTGAGCGTTGCATGGCGATCAGCGTGGCGGTGCTGGTGGGCGATGTCGCCGACCGGATCGTGCCCCGCCTGGCGGAACGGGCGCGGGCCCTGAAGGTCAAGAACGGCCTGGAGCTGGATGCGGAAATGGGCCCGATCGTCACCGAGGCCGCCCATCGCCGCATCACCGGCTACATCGAGCAGGGCGTATCCGAAGGCGCGCAGCTGGTGGTCGATGGCCGCACCTTCGACCCGGCCAGTGCCGGCGCAGGCTGCGAGGGCGGTTTCTGGATGGGGGGTACCCTGTTTGATCATGTCACCCCGGAGATGACCATCTACCGGGAGGAAATCTTCGGCCCGGTCCTGGCCTGCGTCCGGGTACCGGATGTCGCCACCGCCATCGAACGGATCAACGCCCACGAGTTCGGCAATGGCGTCAGCTGCTTCACCGAGAGCGGCCATGTCGCCCGCGAGTTCGGCCGTCGTATTCAGGTGGGCATGGTCGGCATCAACGTGCCGATTCCGGTGCCCATGGCCTGGCACGGCTTCGGCGGCTGGAAGCGCTCCCTGTTTGGGGATATGCACGCCTACGGTGAGGAAGGCGTACGCTTCTATACCCGACAGAAGTCGATCATGCAGCGCTGGTCCGACAGCATCGCCGCAGGCGCCGAATTCGTCATGCCCACGGCCAAATAGCCCCGTTCATCCAAGGAGACCGCCATGTCCGACAACAACAAGCACCAGGGACACGCGCCAACATTCGATTACATCATCGTCGGTGCCGGCTCAGCCGGCTGCCTGCTGGCCAACCGGCTCAGCGCCGACCCGGCGCTCCGGGTGCTGCTGATCGAAGCCGGTGGCCGGGATACCTACCACTGGATCCACATTCCGGTCGGCTACCTGTACTGCATCGACAACCCCCGCACCGACTGGCGCTTTCGCACCGAGCCGGACCCCGGCCTGAACGGCCGTTCGCTGATCTACCCCCGCGGCAAGACGCTGGGGGGCTGCTCCAGCATCAACGGCATGCTGTACATCCGTGGCCAGGCGCGGGACTACGACCACTGGGCGGAGGTCACCGGCGAGCCGGATTGGCGCTGGGACAACTGCCTGCCGGACTTCATGCGCCACGAAGACCATTACCGGCTGGACGACGGCGGCGACGCCGATCCCCAGCACCGCCTGTATCACGGTCACGGCGGCGAGTGGCGGGTGGAGCGCCAGCGTCTGCGCTGGCAGGTGCTGGAGGATTTCGCCGAAGCGGCGGTGCAGGCCGGGGTGCCCCGCACCCGGGACTTCAACCGGGGCAACAACGAGGGGGTCGACTTCTTCGAGGTCAACCAGCGGGCAGGCTGGCGCTGGAACACCTCAAAGGCCTTCCTGCGTCCGGCGGCGAAACGTCCGAACCTGACCCTCTGGCACTCCAGTCAGGTGTTGGGGCTGGCACTGGATAGCGCCGGTGACACCCCCCGCTGCACCGGGGTCCGGGTGGCACGCCCGGGCCAGGGCGAAATCCTTGCCCGGGCCCGGCGCGAGGTGATCCTGTCCGCCGGCGCCATCGGCTCGCCACAGCTGCTGCAGTTGTCGGGCATCGGGCCCGCCGAGCTGCTGCAGGCCCACGGCATTCCGGTACGGGTGAACCTGCCCGGGGTCGGCGAGAACCTGCAAGATCACCTGCAAATCCGCTCGGTCTACAAGGTCAAGGGGGCCACCACGCTCAACACCATGGCCAACTCGCTGCTGGGCAAAGCCCGCATCGGGCTCGAATACCTGCTGACCCGGTCCGGGCCGATGAGCATGGCGCCGTCCCAGCTGTGCCTGTTCACCCGCAGCTCCGAGGACTATGCCCACGCCAACATCGAGTACCACGTGCAGCCCCTGAGCCTGGACGCCTTCGGCCAGCCCCTGCACACCTTTCCGGCGATCACCGCCAGCGTCTGCAACCTCAACCCCACCAGCCGCGGCACCGTGCGCATTCGCAGCGCCGACCCACACCAAGCCCCAGCCATTGCCCCGAACTACCTGAGCACCGAGGAAGACCGCAAGGTGGCGGCGGACTCACTGCGGGTAACCCGGCGCATTGCCGGGCAGCCCGCTTTTGCCCGCTACCAGCCGGAGGAATACAAGCCCGGCCCCCAGTATCAGACCGACGAGGAACTGGCCCGGCTGGCGGGCGATATTGGCACCACCATTTTCCACCCGGTGGGCACCACCCGCATGGGCCGGGCCGAGGATCCCCTGGCGGTGGTCGATCCGCACCTGCGCGTGCGCGGCGTGACCGGGCTGCGGGTGGTGGACGCCGGCATCATGCCCACCATCACCAGCGGCAACACCAACGCCCCGACCCTGATGATCGCGGAAAAGGCAGCGCGCTGGATCCTGAACGGCGGGTGAGCCCGGCCACCCGCCGGGCGGCCGGACAAAAAAAAGGCACCGGCCGAAGCCGGTGCAAGGACACGATGACGCAGGGTCATCGGGTGGGGTATGCCGGCGGACGTCAGTCGCTGACGGGCGTCTCCTTGATCGCCGCGTTCATCCGCCGCCGCAGCAACGGACCGACCAGGTAAGGCAGCACCAGACCCAGCGCGGCCAGGATCCAAAGCCCCAGCGCCAGCGGGCTCGACCAGAGAATGCTCCAGTCGCCGTCGGACAGGATCAGGGCGTGCCCCAGGTTCTTCTCCATCTCCGGGCCCAGCAACAGACCGAGGATGATCGGCACCAGGGGGATGTCCAGCTTGCGCAGGAAATACCCCGCCACCCCGAACGCCACCATGAAGTAGAGATCGAAGGTGCTGTGGCTGATTGAGTAGATGCCCACGAACGCCACCATGGTCACGATCGGCAGCAGGTACATGGGCGGCACCGACAGCAGTCGCACGAACAGGCCCACCAGCGGGATGTTCAGCACCAGCAGCAGCACGTTGCCGATCAGCAGCGCCGCGATCACGCCCCAGACGATGTCCGCGTTCTGGGTGAACATCAGCGGTCCCGGGGTGATGTTGAGGGAAATCAGCATCGCCAGCAGCACGGCCGTGGTACCACTGCCCGGCACGCCCAGGGTGAGCATCGGCACCAGGGCACCGGAGGAGGCACCGTTGTTGCCGGCCTCCGGCGCCACCACGCCCCGGATATCCCCCTCGCCGAAACGGCCCTTCTTGCCCACCACCTGCTTTTCCAGGGTATAGCTGATGAAGCTGCCCAGCGACGCACCGGCCCCCGGCAGCACTCCGGAAATGAACCCCAGGATACCGCCGCGCAGCTGGGTCGGCAGAGTGGACACCAGCTCCCGGACACTCAGGGTCAGCTTGCCCACGCGCACTTGCTTGTGTCCGCCCCGAACCCGGTGTTCCACGAAGAACAACAACTCGGAGATGGCAAACAGGCCGACGATGGCGAGGATGAAGTCAATCCCCTCGTACAGTTCCAGGACCCCGAAGGTGTAACGCTGGGTGCCGGTGGAAATGTCGATGCCCACGGTGGAAATCATGATGCCCAGGGTCGCGGCGATCACCGTCTTCATCGGGTTTTTGCCGGTAATGCCCCCCAGGGTGGCGAACGCCAGCAGGAACAGCGCGAAGTACTCGGCCGGACCGAAGGTCAGCGCGAACCGGGCCAGCACCGGCGCCAGCAGGATCAGACCGATGGTGCCGATCAGGCCACCGGCGAAGGACGCAATGGCGGAGATGGCCAGAGCGTCGGCGGCCCGACCGTTGCGGGCCATCGGGTAGCCGTCCAGACAGGTCATCATGGCCGGCTCGTCACCCGGAATGTTGAGCAGGATCGAGGAAATCCGGCCCCCGTACATGGCCCCCGCGTACACCGAGGTCAGCAGGATCATGGCGGTTTCCGGCGGCAACCCGAGGGTGAACGCCAGCGGAATCAGAATTGCGACACCGTTGGCCGGCCCCAGGCCCGGCAGGCACCCGATCAGGGTACCCACGAAGGCACCGAACAGGGCAAACATCAGGTTGTACGGGGTCAGCGCCACCGCGAACCCGTCCATCAGGAAGTTCAGGGTTTCCATGTCAGCCCACCTCCAGCAACCCGGCGGGCAGACTCAGCGACAGACCGTAGTTGAACAGAACGAACACCACCACGGCGCTGGCCAGGCCGGTCAGGAAGGCCCGGCGCGGCCGGGCCCCCATGCGCCAGCTCAGGGTGCCCACCGCCAGGGTGGTGGAAATCACGAAGCCCAGCGGTTCCAGCAACAGCGCGTACACCACCAGGACCACCAGGGCCACCACCAGCTCCACCAAGGATTTGCCGACCGGCCACTGGGTGTCCGGGTCCGGCTTGATCATCAGGTAGAGACTGCCGGCCACCAGCACCACCGACAAAATGGTCGGGAAGGTTTCCGGGCCGACGCCCTCGGCGCCCCCGAACGGCTCGGGCCACTGCTGCGCGGCCCAGCCGTAGGCCACGGCCAGGACCAGCAGGCCCAGGCCGAGGATGCGATCTCCCAGTCCGCTCATTTCAGCAGCCCGATCTCGCGGGACAGGGTTTCGATGTCCCGCACCTGGTTGCGGACGAAGGACTCGAACTCACCCGCCGGCGGATGGAACGGGATCAGGCCGTTGCTCTGCATCACCTGGCGCCATTCGTCACTGGCGTACAGGGTGTCGATCGCCTCGACCCAGTATTTCTTGGCTTCCTCATCGGCGCCCTTGGGCATGTAGAAACCGCGCCAGTTGGGACCAACCGCGTCGATGCCCTGCTCCTTGGCGGTGGGGATGTTGCCGAACTTGCCGGGCAGGCGCTCGTCCGCCAGAACCGCCAGCACCCGCAGATCGCCGGATTCCATGAAACCGGTCGCCTCGGAGATGTCGCCGGTGAACGCATCCACCTGACCGCCGACCACCTGGGTCATGGCCTCGCCACCGTTGTTGTAGGACAGATAGGGAATCGCCGGCAGCTTGTCCACGCCGGCGGCCTTGGCGGCGATCAACACCTTGAGGTGATCCCAGCCGCCCCGGGCACTGCCTCCCGCGAACTTGACGGATTTCGGGTTGTCCTTGAGCGCGGCCATCAGGTCCTTCAGATTGTGGTAGGGGGAATCCTTGCCCACGGCGATGATACCGTAGTCCGCGCCCAGGGCACCGACCCAGGTCACCATGTCTACGTCCATGCCCGGGAACTGCTTCTGGGCCAGCCGGGTGGTGGTGGCGGTGGAGGCGGCCACCAGCAGATTGCTGTCGTTGGCGCGCTTGCTCACGGTGTGGGCGTAGGCAACACCACCGCCGGCGCCGGCCATGTTGATGGTCTGGACACTGCCGCTTACCAGGCCGAGCTTCTGCATCACGTTGCCGACGCTACGGCAGGTAAAGTCCCAGCCGCCGCCGGGATCGGCCGGTGCCAGGCATTCGACTTTTCCGGAGGGTTGCCATGCCAGGGCGGACATGGAGAAGGCCGCAGCGGCCATGAAGGTCAGGGTTCGCTTGAGAAACATGCTTGTCACCTCTCAACTTGTTGTTGTCACACCCCCGTGACGGGACCGGTTGGCGCGATCCGTACGTAGAAACCACGAGAGTGAATCCGCGCAGGTTAAAAGGTGACCGGCCCCGCGCAGAAGTTTCTGGACGTAAAACCTTTAAAGAACATAAACCGAGTTTTGTTCATAATGATCATGGCTGCGCCGGCCAGCAATCGGGTACCCTAAGCACACATCCGGAGACATCACCCCCCGCCGTGCCGAGAAAGACCAAGCTCAAGACACGAATGATCCTGACCCTGGGCCTGCTCGGGGCACTCCAGACCATCCTGATCGGCGGTTTCGCCGGGTACTACCTCAGCAACTCCCTGTACGAGGAAATCGGCCGGCGCGCCCTGATGGTGGCCAAGACCGTCGCCGCCACGCCGGCGGTGATCGAGGGTATCCGCAGCCAGGACATCCCTGCCCTCAACCGCCTGGCCCGGCAACTGGCGGAAACCAACGAGGCGCTGTTCATCGTCGTCGGCGACCGCCACGCCATCCGCCTGGCCCACCCAGATCCGGAACGGATCGGCTTTTCCATGGGCGACGACGACGGCGACTACGGCCGCCCAGCCCTGGTGGAGGGGCGGGCCTACGTGGCCATGGCCAAGGGCAACCTGGGCGAATCCATGCGCGGCAAGGCGCCGGTGGTCGATCCCCGCATCGGCGACATCATCGGCATCGTGTCGGTGGGCTACAGCGTGACCCAGGTGGAAGCCACCATCCGCCGCTACAAATTCGTGCTGTACGGCGTGGTCGGGCTGATGCTGATGGTGACGGTGCTGTCCGCCATTGTCATCGCCGGCCGCTTCAAACGTGCCATTTTCGGCCTGGAGCCGGAGGAAATCGCCCGGCTGTTCCAAGAGCGGGAAGCCACTCTGCAATCGGTGCGGGAAGGCATTATTGCCATCAATCGGGACGGCATCATCACCACCGCCAACCGCGCCGCCTACGAAACCCTCGACCTGCCGGCGGAACCGCCGCTGACCGGCCGGCCAATCCTGGAGGTACTGCCAGAAAGCCAGCTGCTGTCGGTGCTGACCTCGGGCCAACCCGATTTCGACGGTGAGATCTGGCTGCGCGGCCGGCAGATGGTGGTAAACCGGCTGCCGGTGCGCCAGGGAGACGACATCATCGGCGTGGTGGCCAGCTTCCGGCTGCGCAACGAGCTGGACCTGGTCAGCCGCCAGCTGACCCGCATCCAGCAGTACGCCGACACCCTGCGCAGCCAGACCCACGAATATTCCAACAAGCTGCACACCATCGCCGGCCTGATCCAGCTCGGTGCCAGTCAGGAAGCCCTGAACCTGATCGGCAGCGAAATCAGCGACCATCAGGCACTGCTGCACCTGCTGCTGGAGGCGGTGCCGGACCCGGTCATCGCCGGCTGCCTGCTCGGCAAGTACAACCGGGCCCGGGAAATGGGCCTGCGCCTGGACATTGACCCGGACAGCCAGATGATCGATATTCCCGACGCCCTGCCCCGGGACCAGCTGGTCAGCGTGCTGGGCAACCTGATCGACAACGCCCTGGAGGCCACCCGCGAACAGACCGGCGCGGGCGGCCGGGTCATGCTGTCCATGACCGATCTGGGCGAGGAGCTGATCTTCGAGGTGGAGGACCAGGGCCCCGGCGTTCCCGAGCACGCCCGGCGGGCCATCTTCGAGAAAGGGGTCAGCACCAAGGGCGAGGCCCACGGCATCGGCCTGCACCTGGTCCAGCAGTTCCTGAACCGCTGGGGTGGGTCGGTGACGGTGGACAACCTGCCGGAAGGCGGCAGCCGCTTTACCCTGTACCTGCCCAAACACCCGGAGGGAGAGCCACACCATGGCACCGATTCGACTTCTGATCGTTGAGGATGACCGCCAGATCGCCGAAATCCAGAAGCGGTTCGTGGAGCGGCTGGAACCGGTGGAACTGTGCGGCATCGCCCACACCCTGGCCGACGCCCGGGACCTGATCGACGTGCTGGCGCCGGAGCTGGTGCTGCTGGACGTTTACTTTCCGGATGGCAACGGCCTGGACCTGCTACGGGAACTGCGGGCCCGCGACAGCAGCGTCGATGTCATCCTGATCACGGCCGCCAAGGAGGTGGACACCCTGCGCAGCGCCCTGCGGGTCGGGGTGTTCGACTACATCCTCAAGCCCCTGGTGTTCGAACGCCTGCAGGACGCCATCCAGCGCTACCGGGATCACCTGGGCAAACTCGCCACCCTGAACCATCTGGCCCAGAAAGAAGTGGACGCCCTGCTGCCCCGGGGTGGCGGCGAGGACCCGCAAGGCGTCGGCGAGCGCCTGCCCAAGGGCATCGACGCCCTCACCCTGGACAAGGTCCGGGAGCTGATCGCCCGGGGGAACGACTGGAGCGCCGAGGAAATGGGCGCGGCCCTGGGCGCCTCGCGCACCACCGCGCGCCGCTACCTTGAGTACCTGGTGGGCACCGGCGAGCTGGGCGCCGAGGTCACCTACGGCAGCGTCGGCCGACCAGAGCGGCGCTACCGGCAAGCCCGCCACGGCCCACAGCCATAGCGTTTTTTGTCCGTTTTCTGGACCTGATCAATAACTGAGCTATCCTTCAGGCAGAGCACGACGATTGGTGAAAATCGCCATCCAACGGAGCGGTCCGTTCACATGGAGGGGGTGAAGGCACCATGACCACCAACGTACGTCTTGTCGCGAACTCGCAGTTCTCCGCGCTGTCGGATGCTGCCGTGGACGGCATCATCACGATCGACGCCCAGGGCATCATCACCTCGTTCAACCGTTCCGCCGAACGTCTGTTCCGTTACCGCCGCGCCGAGGTGATCGGCCGAAACGTGTCGGTGCTGATGCCTCCGGAACATGCCCAGAACCACGACCACTACCTCCAGCGGCACCTGCGCACCGGCAAGGCCCGCGTCATCGGCACCGGCCGCGAAGTCGAGGGTCGGCGCAAGGACGGCACCCGCTTCCCCCTGTACCTGTCGGTGGGCGAATTCTTCATCGACGGCGCCGTCGGCTTCGTCGGCATCTGCCATGACCTGACCCTGTACCACAACGCCATCCGGGAGCTGGTGGCCTCCGAGGAACGCTACCAGGACATCGTCGACAGCCAGGACCAGTTCATCTGCCGGATCAACCGGAAGCGGCGCCTGTCCTTCGTCAACCGGGCCTTCGCGACACTGCTCGGCAAGCCCCAGGAGGACATCCTGGGCCGGACCCTGCAGGGCGCCGGCCTGGAACTGGCGGACGATCAGGCCCGGGCCCTCAGGGCCTTGTTTGCCAACCCGTCCGACCGCTCCGAACTGACCCTCGTCACCCGCGTTCCGGGGGAACGGGAAACCCGCTTCGTCCAGTGGCGGTTCTACAAACTCAAGACCACCCGCCATGAAGTCCAGGGATTCGGTATCGATGTCTCCGACCGGGAACGGGCGCTGCTGGAAGCCTCCTATCTGGAATCCCACGACCAGCTGACCGGAACCCTCAACACCCGGGCCTTCCAGCGGGCCATGCGCCGGCAGGTCAACCGCCAGAAACACTACGCGGTCATGGCCTTCGACTTCGAGGGTTTTACGCTGGTGAACCAGAAATACGGCCACGAAACCGGAGACGCGGTGCTGATCCTGGCCGCACAACGGCTGAAAACCGCCATCCTGCGCCCGAACCTGACCAGCCGTTTCGGCGCCGACGAGTTCTTTGTCGCGCTGTCGGTGCTGGGCAGCGAGGACGCCCTGAACGTGGCCCGAACGGTACGGGACACCCTGGCCCAGCCCTATGAGGTCTATGACCAGGTGCTGCACCTGTCCGTCTCCGGCGGTATCGCACTGTTTCCCAACGACTCCGACGACATCGCCCGGCTGCCCGATCTGGCGGAGTCGGCCCTGCGCGACGCCAAGCGGCAGAAACGGAGCTTGGTGGTGTTCGACAGCGAGTTTCACCAGGAACTGCAACGGCGGCTGGACATCGAGCAGAAACTGAAGGCGGCGCTGCACGAAGGCCTGCTGTCGCTGTACCTGCAACCCAAGTACCACCTGCCGGACGGCCAGCTCAGCGGCTTCGAGGTGCTGCTGCGATGGCACGACGACCAGCTGGGCTGGATCTCGCCCGGCGAGTTCATCCCCATCGCCGAGTCCTCGGCCCTTGGCGAGAGCCTGGATCGCTACGTCCTCAGCCGGGCCCTGGACTATCTGGCCACCGGTCCCTGGCCGGACATTCCGGAGCTGTACGTGGCGGTCAACATCACCGCCGAACACTTCGCCCAACCCCAGTTCGCCGACTTCATCGACGCGGAACTGGCGAAACGGGATCTGCCGGGCCAACGCCTGCATCTGGAAATCACCGAGGGCGTGGTAATGAAACGGGTGCCGGGCGTGGCGGACAACCTCAAACGGTTGCGGGAGCGGGGCCTGCAGGTGGCCATCGATGACTTCGGCTCCGGCTACTCATCCCTGAGCTACCTGAAGAACCTGATGGTGGATGAACTGAAGATCGACAAACAGTTCGTGGACGCCATTCACACCGCCCAAGGCATCACGGTGATGGACTCCATCATCCGTATCGGCCGTGCCTTCGGACTGCGCATCACCGCCGAGGGCATCGAGACGCCCGAGCAATGGCACCAGCTGCGCATGCTCGGGTGCGATGTCGGCCAGGGATTCCTGATGCAGCGCCCGGTCCCCATTGACCAGGCGGCCACCGTCCCCTCCCCCTTCCAGCCGCCCTATTCGTAGCGGGCCTGAATCGCGTCCAGCTCCCCGGCCGCGCGGGCCGCGTCCAAAGCGTTCTGGAGCTTGGCGACAATGGCCGGGTCGGTCTCCTTGCTCATGGCCAGGTACATGGGCGTCTCCCGGAACACCAGAACCGGCCTCAACCCCTCGATACCCTGTGTCTCACGGGCCACCAGCGGCCCCACCAGGCCATCGGTGACCCAGAGATCCGCTTGCCCCAGCACCAGACGCTGGGGGTTCAGGTCGCCGCTAAGACTCATGATCACGTTGAACCCCTGGTCCACCAGATACTGCGACATCACATCCCCCTTGTAGCCGGCGATGCGCAGCGGGCGGGCATCCTCCAACCGCTCCAGGGTCAGGTCCGAATCCGGCGCGGCGAACAGCGTCCACTTGATCGACGCCAGCGGCCCTACCCACTGGAACAGGTCCTCCCGGTCCTCGGTGCGGGCCGTGCAGAACAGACCGTGATTGGGCCGGCCCTGAACCCGGTCGAACACGTAGCTCCAGGCCCGGACTTTCATGACATAGTCAAAATCCGTGCGGGCCAGTATCGCTTTCACCATATCGGTGCAGATGCCGGTGATCTCATCCGCGCTGTGGGCAAACTCCTCGCCGGAGGTGGAGGCGTTGTATGGAGGGTAGTGCTCCGTGAAAATGTGCAGCCGTTCCCCGGCCAGGACACCGCCGGCCAGCGTCAACAGGAGCGCGCCCAGGGCCACCCGGGCTTTCCGGAACAGGGAATCCTTGCGGGATGCAGTGATCACGTGCATTCGACAATCCTTCTCGGTAATTCGTTCAGACGGAGACGGCCCGCACGGGCCTTTGGCGTTTCTGGCCAATCATCCTGATCGTTTTGACCATGCGGGGCGCTATCATCGCGCGTTGACACACTAAAGTCAGTGACAAAACGTATCCGTGCCCGAGCGTATTTCTCAACGGCGACTGAGATCATTGCATTTGACCGAAGGCGGCCCCGCGCCCCATGCTTGGCGGTGATACCGGCCACCCTCAGGAGAGTCCGATGCCAACCCCTTTCATTCGATGTGAGTCCTACGCCGAAGGTTACGCCGAGCTGATCATCGACCGGCCCGCCGCACGCAATGCCTTGTGCCGGTCCCTGACCGACGAGATGGCCGAGCAGCTTGCGCGGCTGGCTGACGATACCCACGTACGGGTGGTTCTGCTGCGGGCCGAAGGCGAACATTTCGCCGCCGGGGCCGATCTCAAGGAGATGCTGGGCATGAGCGCGGAACAGGCCCGCGCAACCGACTTCGCCGGCTGCTGCGCGCCGCTCGGCTCGTTTCCCAAGCCGGTGGTGGCTCTGGTCCAGGGCTTCGCGCTTGGCGGCGGGTGTGAACTGGTGGAGATGTGCGACATCGTGCTGGCGGCGGAAAACGCGGTCTTCGGCCACCCGGAGGTCCGCGTCGGCACCATGCCGGGGGCCGGTGGCAGCCAGCGCCTGCCGCGGCTGGTGGGCATGGCCAAAGCGCTGGACCTGCTGCTCACCGGGCGCCGCATGGAAGCCCACGAGGCGGAACGCAGCGGGCTGGTGTCCCGCGTCGTGCCGACCGAACGCCTGCTCGAGGAAGGCCGCCAAGTCGCCGCCGACCTGGCCTCCCTCTCGGGTGAAATCCTCCGCCTGATCAAGCAGACTGCCCGGGCCGGTGCCGACCTGCCCCTGGAACAAGGGCTCCGGCAAGAGCGGGCGGCGTTTCATCACAGTCTCTCGCTCCCCGACCGGGTGGAGGGCATGACGGCGTTTCTGGAAAAACGAGCGCCCCGCTTCAACTCGCCGTCCTGAGGCGGGCGGCGGCCCCGTGCCTTAACCGGCGGCCGGCGCGCGCCGGATGGTTACCAGGGCCACGCCGATGATTGCCACCAGCCCGCCCGCCATGGCCATCGGCCCCAGCCGTTCATCGAACAGCAGCCAGGCTTCCAACGCGGTGACCGGCGGCACCAGGTAGAACAGACTGGCCACCCGAGACGCCGCGCCGTGACGAATCAGCCACATCAGGATCAGGATGGCGCTGATCGACAGCCCGAACACCAGCCAGCCCAGCGCCAGCTGAAACTGCGGTGTCCACTGCACCTCCCGGGTTTCCAGCAGCCAGGCGCCAAGGCCGAAAAACAGGCCGGCCGCGGTGTACTGGATCATGGTCCCGGCCACCAGGTCGACGCCGGTACCGAACCGTTTCTGATACACCGTGCCCAGGGAAATGCCCACCAGAGCCAGCGCCGCCCAGACCAGGGTCAGCGGCGGAATGCCGGGTACACCGGCGCCGCCGCCCAGTTTCTCCGCCAGCACCAGGGCCACGCCCAGCAGCCCCAACCCCAACCCCAGCCATTGCCGGCCGGTCACCGATTCCCCGAGGAACAGCACCGCCGCCAACGCGGTCAGCAAGGGCTGCAAGCCGACGATCAGCGACACCACCCCGGCGGACATGCCCTGGTCGATGGCATAGAACACCCCGCCCAGATAACAGCCCTGCACCAGCAGGCCGGTCACCGCCAGATGCCCGGCCCCGCGCCATCCGGGCCAGCGGGTTTTCGTCAGCCAGGCCAGCAGCGCCAGCGGAACCAGCGTCAACAGCATCCGCAGCGCCAGCATGGTGAAAGGCTCGGCGTATGGCAGACCATACTTGCCGCCGATGAATCCGGTACTCCAGAGCCAGACGAACAGGGCCGGAATCAGGAAGGTCTGGATGACTGCTGGCATGGGCCACACCCCTTGGATGACAGGTCAGCGGCTGGACAGGATACACTGCAACTTCTGGGTCAGCTCCACCGCTTCACTGCCCAAAGGCGTGAGATAACCACCGTCTTTCTGGGTAATCAAGCCCTTGGCGAACAGACTTTCGGCGGCACGGACGGTTTCCGGGGCAGCACCGTGCCGGTGGACCTTGATGCCGGCCTGGGCGGAGGTGCCGGGAAACTGCAGCAGAAGATTGAGTTCGGCGAAATGGTTCGGCGAGAATGGCATGCTCTGACCTCATGTTGTGATTGTGACAGATTCAGTCTAGGTGCCGCTCACGCCATGGCAAGGCGGCCAACCACCGAGGCCCGGGAAGCGGCGCGCATTTTCGGGCCCGGCCCCTTTGCCGGCCGGCCGGGGGCTGGAATAATGGAACCTGCATGTTGAACGGTGCCAGACGACGAGACCATGCCATGATGACCGGATTCCGCACCCTGCTGCCCTGCCTGGTGGCCCTGTCCCTGGTGACCTCCGCCCAGGCCGAGGGCATCCGCCGCATCGTGCACCCCGACGGTACGGTGGAGTTCACCAACACCCGCGCACCGGACGCGCCCCTGGCCTCCACCCGCAGCGAAACCGTGTACCGGTACACCGACGCCAACGGCGTGGTGTCCTACTCCAGCATCCGGCCCCGGGATGCCGAATTCGACGTCATCCGCTTCCACTGCTACGCCTGCGACCCGAACTCTAAGATCGACTGGCACAAGACGCCGCTGTTCCTGTCCCCCTACCGGGACGAAATCGAGACGGCGGCCCGGGAGTTCGGGGTCGACCCGGCCCTGGTCCGCGCCGTCATCCACGCAGAATCCGCATTCAATCCGAAAGCCCGCTCGCCCAAGGGCGCCCAGGGCCTGATGCAACTGATGCCCGGCACCGCCCGGGAGCTGGGCGTGACCGACACCCTGACCGTGGCGGACAACATCCGCGGCGGAGTCCGCTACCTGGCCCGGATGCTGAAAACCTTCGACGGCGACATCCGTCTGGCCACCGCCGCCTACAACGCCGGTCCCGGCGCCGTCAGCCGCTACAAGGGCGTGCCCCCCTACGCTGAAACCCGGGCCTACGTGGAGCGGGTCGGCATCCTGCACCAACGCTACGCCGCCCATTGAACCGGTAATCGGGATAGGGGGGAACCAATAGGTTCCGCCCCTCCCACACCACCCGGCATGCGGGTCCGCACCGGGCGGTTCGAGAAGTTGAGGTTTCACGAG
>MDTD01036528.1_pt1 | contig 49445 bp, 44 predicted proteins | sample 811221 | NCBI WGS metagenome assembly MDTD01 (sample SAMN05326646, study PRJNA326480) | marine metagenome | isolation source: seawater | place: Pacific Ocean: South West | collected 2011 | reverse complement strand
CAAAATAAATATTACAATTTTTTTAATTAATAAATTATTTAAGCTCGAACAATTTTTAATATTTATTATAATTTTTAATTTCCATTTTTCACTTTTAATTAGCCAATAATAAAAGACACTTATTTATCAACTATAATATTTTAACTTTGTTTTAAATTTCAATATGTATTATGGGTGTTTAGCTCAGTTGGTTTAGAGCGTTACCTTGACAGGGTAAAAGTCGGGGGTTCGAATCCCTCAACACCCACAAATTTATAATTTATAATGATATGTGGAACTACAAATATATCTTTATAGCTGTATTCTTTTCATTTAATCTTTTTTCACAAAAATATGATAAAATAGTTTTTGATTTAGTCTCAAAATATGAAAGTGAAATAATTTCCTTGCGACATTGGTTTCATGAAAATGCTGAATTAAGTAATAGAGAATTTTTAACCTCTAAAAAAATAGCTGACGAACTTAAAAAAATTGGTTTATCTCCTCAGACAGGAATTGCAAAAACTGGTGTAGTTGCATTGTTGAAGGGAGGAAAACCTGGCCCTGTAGTTGCTCTTAGAGCTGATATAGATGGCCTGCCAATAAAAGAAAGAGTTCCAATTAAATGGGCCTCTAAAATGATTGGAGAGTATAATGGGCAATCTGTTCCGGTAATGCATGCATGTGGTCATGATACTCATATTGCTATTTTACTTGGTGTTGCAAAAATTTTATTTGAAATTAAAGATCAAATTCCTGGCTCTATTAAATTTATTTTTCAACCTGCTGAAGAAGGAGCTCCAGATGGAGAAGAGGGTGGGGCTGAACTTATGGTCAAAGAAGGTGTATTGAGAAATCCAGATGTTGAGGCAATTTTTGGACTGCATATTCAATCTCAAATTCCAATAGGACAGATTTATGTTAGACCCAATGGAATTATGGCTGCTGTAGATTCATTTAGAATTGATATTGATGGTATTCAAACTCATGGAGCAAGACCATGGGCAGGAGTAGATCCTATTGTAACAGCTGCTCAAATGGTCAATTCAATTCAAACCATTGTAAGCAGAACTGTTCCACTTACTGAGTCTCCTGCAGTTGTCTCAATTGGAAGTATTCACGGCGGAGTAAGAAGTAATATTATTCCCGAGAATTTGTACATGCTTGGGACCATTAGAACATTAGATGATGACGTTAGGAAAAATGTTTTAACTAGGATAAAGACTATTGTAAAGAGTATTGGTGAAGCTAATAATGCTAAAGCTAAAATAAGTTTTGGGGAGTATTACCCTGTAACTTTTAATGACCCTATTTTATATGATTCCATGTTGCCCAGTTTAAAAAGAATCAATGGAGAAGAAAATGTTAATTTAATGAATCCAGTTACTGGTGCTGAGGATTTTTCTTTTTTTCAAAAAGAAATACCTGGGTTATATTTTTTAATCGGTGGTTTGCCTAAAGGAAACGATCCCTCAAAAGCAGCACCACATCATACTCCAGACTTTTTTGTTGATGACGCTGGCATGTCTCTTGGAATGAAATCCATGAGTATTTTAGCATTAGATTATTTGGAAAAAAATTAATTGGAAAAAAACTCTAATCCAATCAAAATATATTGTAGAGTTATTACACACATTTTATAAATAGAAGAAAGTCCTAAAAATGAATTATTTAGGAGAAAAGAAAGACAAGTTAGGCAGAAAAATTATCCAATTACGTTTGCAAGGGCATAACCAATGCCAATACCAACTATAAGCATGATGATACCTTTACCAGAAAAAAACCAACCAAAGTTCTTTTCCCAAGAGTCAGGTATATAATTTTGGTTTTCATCAACTGCACTACCAGTTTTAGTAGAATAACCAGCATACCAATAAACTCCGCCAAACAAGCAAGCTATGAAAATTAATACAACTAAAGCTTCATATCCCATTTGAAATGCTTTAAAATTATACTTGAAAATACAAAAAAAATTATAAACATTATAAAAATTCATAAAAAGTGAAGTTCAAATTATTTTATTGATTTATAAAAATGTATCTTTTTTGAGTTTTTAATGCATTAAAAAACATAATCATGGTAAAAATTAAATCGCTATTAGATTATACTATATCCTATGAAAAAAGTATCAATTCCCCTGAAAATTTTTGGGAGGAGATCGCTTTAAAATTTAAATGGAGAAAAAAATGGGATAAAGTATTAGATTGGGATTTTAAACTTCCAAAAATAGAATGGTTCAAAAATGCAAGATTGAATATCACTGAAAACATTTTTGAAAAAAACATCAAAAATTACGGAAATAAGAATGCGATTATATGGGAACCGAATGATCCAAATGAAAAATCAATTAGAATAACCTACAATGAATTGTTCGATTTAACCTGTCAATTTGCAAATGCACTCATATCAAGAGGAATAAAAAAAGGAGATCGTGTAATAATCTATATGCCTATGATACCTGAAGCTGCAGTTGCAATTTTAGCTTGTGCAAGAATTGGAGCAATTCATTCAGTAGTTTTTGCTGGATTTTCGGCAACAGCTCTAAAAGATCGAATAAATGACTGTGAAGCAAAAGCTGTGTTAACCTCTGATGGAAATTTTAGAGGCGAGAAAATAATACCTGTAAAAAATATTGTTGATGAAGCGATAGAAAACTCAAAATCTATCGAAACAGTTATAGTCGCCAGAAGAACAGGGCAAGAAGTTAAAATGAAAATAGGACGAGATTATTGGTGGGATGATATTATTTCAGTTCAACCAACAGTTCATAAGGCGGAAGAAATGGGTTCTGAGGATATGCTATTTATACTTTATACATCTGGATCAACAGGAAAACCAAAAGGTGTTGTTCATTCAATAGCAGGATACATGGTATATACTTACTATTCATTTTTAAATGTTTTTCAATATGAGAATAATGATATTTATTGGTGTACTGCTGATATTGGTTGGATTACAGGACACTCTTACATCATTTATGGCCCTTTGTTGTCTGGCGCTACTTCTGTTATGTTTGAGGGAGTTCCAACTTATCCTCACCCCGGAAGATTTTGGGAGATCGTTGAAAAGTATAAAATAAATCAATTTTACACTGCGCCTACAGCTATAAGGGCACTTCAAGTTTATGGTACAGAGCCGATTGAAAAATATAAATTAGATTCTTTAAAAGTGATTGGTTCTGTGGGTGAGCCTATTAATGAAGAGGCTTGGCATTGGTATCATGAAAATGTTGGCAAAGGGAAATGTCCTTTGGTAGATACATGGTGGCAAACAGAGACTGGAGGAATAATGATTTCTCCATTAGCATCAATAACACCAAATAAACCTGCTCATGCTTCACTCCCTTTACCTGGTATTCAACCTGTCATAGTTGATTCACAGGGTAAAGAAATTCATGGTAATAATGTCGAGGGAAATCTTTGTATTAAATTTCCATGGCCATCTATTTTAAGAACGACATATGGTGATCATAAAAGATGTAAAGAAACCTATTTTTCTACATATCCTGGAATGTATTTTACTGGAGATGGTGTTAAAAGAGATCATGATGGTTATTATAGAATTTTAGGAAGAGTTGACGATGTTATTAATGTATCTGGTCATAGAATGGGAACTGCTGAAGTTGAAAATGCCATTAATGAACATTCTCTTGTGATTGAGTCAGCCGTTGTTGGATATCCACATGATATAAAGGGACAAGGTATCTATGCTTTTACTATTTGTAATGAATCAAGTAAAACGAAAGAAAATATTGAAACAGAAATAAAAAATTTGGTAAGAAAAATCATCGGACCTATTGCAAAACCAGATTTTGTTCAAATTGTTCCTGGGCTTCCTAAAACTAGGTCAGGTAAAATTATGCGTCGTATTTTGAGAAAAGTTGCAAGTAAAGATGTTTCTAATTTGGGTGATGTTTCCACACTTTTGAATCCAGAAGTAGTTGATCAAATTATAGATGGAGCTGGATTAAAGACTAATTAAAAGAATCGACTATACTTTCAAGTTTAATTTTTCTTGACCCTTTTATTAAAATATTTTTATTTTCAAAATTTCTTTTTTGCAAATAACTGTTTGCCTCATTTTTTTTCTTGAAAAAATGTATTTTTTTTTCTTGATAGTTTAGTTTTTTCGAAAATTTATAAAAGATATCTCCAATGAATATTAACTCCTCAAAGTCAGAATTTTCTGTGATTTCAATTATTTTCATGTGGCCTTCCTCTCTATATGTTCCTAGCTCAAGCATGTCGCCTAAAATAGCAATGCTGTTTTTAGGATTATTTTTTAAAAATGAATTTATAGAAGCAATCATGCTTGATGGGTTTGCATTATATGCATCTAATACTATTGTATTATTTTTTTTGATAATTATTTGAGACCTATTGTTAGCAGGGACATATGATTTTATTCCTTTTTTAATTTTCTGATTTGAGACTCCTAAAAATTTAGATAGTGCTACTGAAGCTCCAACATTTGAATAGTTATAATCTCCAAATAATTGACTTTCAATAATTAAATTTTCAATTTTTATGGATATTGGTTTACCTCTTTTATTTATTTGATCTATTTTATAATCAGCTTTGCTTGTTTTACCATATGTAGAAGTAGAATTATAATTTAACCACCTTTCTTGAATAGGATCATCAACGTTAATAAAAATCCTACCTTTTTTACCAGTAATGTAATCATAGAGCTCGCTTTTTCCTTTAATCACACCCTGAAAACTCCCAAACCCTTCAATATGAGCATATCCAAAATTTGTAATTAAGCCATAATCTGGTTCTGCAATTTCACAGAGCTCTCTTATTTCTCCTATATGGTTAGCTCCCAATTCAATTACAGCATAATCGCAGTCTTTTTTAATATTTAGAAGAGATAAAGGGACACCTATATGGTTATTTAAATTTCCTTCCGTAGCAAACGTTTTGAATTCTTTTGAGAGTATTTCATTTAATAATTCCTTTGTTGTCGTTTTTCCATTACTTCCTGTTATTGCAATAATTTTTGTTTTGATTATTTTTCTGTGATAATTTGCAAGTTTTTGGAGAGTCTTAAGAGTATCATTTACATAAATAAATTTATTATTGTTTTTTGATTTGACTTCTATATTAACCAGTGCATAGCTCGCTCCTTTTTTGATTGCTTCCTTTGCAAAGTTGTTACCATCAAAATTTTTTCCTTTTAATGCAACAAAAAAAGAGTTTTCTACAGATATCCTTGAATCTGTAACTACACCTTTAGTTTTTTGAAAAAGGCTATATATATCTTTAACATTCATATCAAAGATTTAAGAAATAAAATAACCTCTTTGATTTTGAAGATTATTTTCGACGTTTATGTCTCGCAGTTTTTTTGATTTTACCCTTTTCTCCAAGTCTTGACATAGCAAGTCTAAAACCAATATAGTCGGTTGCTATATATTGAGGTAAATATCTTCTTTGTGCAGGGTCCAACCAATAAGCCCTGTCTCTCCATGAGCCGCCTTTATAAACTCTAACTTCATCATTGATAAGTGTTGTTCTCCTATTTGACTTATCTATTTCAATTTGATCCCAAACTATTTTTCCGTCGTCACCAATTGGTACTTTTGGAGGAATTGGAGCGTTATACATCACATTAGTCTCTGGTTCTCCAGAACTTGCAACAGATTCTATGTTTTCATATAATCTTGTTGACTGTGGATCTCCATCTCTAAAATTAATGTTGTTACTCTTAGAAAAATTTTGGCGTAAAAATGTTTCTTCTTCAGTTATCGCTGTCTCTTCAAGAGATCCTGGCAGTCTTTTAAGCATTATCTTACCATCTGGAAGGGTATCAAATACAAGTTGATCGGGAGAAACAATAGAAGCTTTACCGTCCTGATCTATTGCATTTTTTAGAAAAATATTACCTCTAAAGTAATTGAAATCATTAAACTCATCATCAATTATGGGTCTGTAAACATCTGCTACCCATTCAGCCACATTTCCTGCCATATCATATACACCAAAATCATTTGGAGGGTATGATCTGACTTCAATTGTAATATCTCCTCCATCATCTGACCATCCAGCAATTCCGCCGTAGTCACCCTTACCATACTTAAAATTTGCTAATTGATCACCTTCATTTCTTCTTTCGTTTGATCTTGTGTACCCACCTGACCATGGATATTTTTTCTTTCCCCTGTATGTGTTGTATTCTCTATCACCAACTAATCCTAGTGCAGCGTATTCCCATTCAGTTTCAGTCGGTAGTCTGTAGGATGGTAGCAATACTCCCTTATCTACACCGGCATAAACATTAACTGTTGCTGTATCTTTTTTCTTAGTCCCTCTTTTACCTAAAATACTGTCTGATGCCATTAAACCACCATAGGAAGATTCAGGTCTTTTAAGGTAAGCTTTTGTGTCAAATGAACTTCCTGAATTCACAACTCCTCCATCGCGATCTGAAAATCGAATATCTTTTTGAACGAATGCTTCACGTTCAAGTATAAATTCATTTACTCTATTTGTCCTCCATTCAGCAAACTGAACAGCCTGCAACCAATTAACACCAACTACTGGATATTCAGCATAAGCGGGATGTCTGAGATAGTTTGTAGTGAGTTCCTCAAGATAGCCAAGATTATTTCTCCATACAAGAGTATCAGGTAGGGCTCCTTCATATATTTGACGATATCTTGGCTCACCCAAAGGGAAAACAGTTTCAAGCCAATCCAGATATTCCATGTACATTAGATTGGTTACTTCAGTTTCATCAATATAAAATGACATCACATGCTGTTGAGTAGGGGAGTTATTCCAGTCATGGAGAACGTCATCTTGAACTTGACCTTTAGTGTATGTGCCTCCTTCAATGTAAACAAGACCAGGACCTGTTTCTTGGTCATTAAATTCTAAATTGTATTCAAAGCCACCTTTTTTCGAGTTTATTCCCCATCCAGTTGCCCTTGATATATTGTTTTTACCACAACTAATCACAAAAAATAAAATTGAGGTAAAAAATAATGTTTTTCTAAAAAAATTAATTTTCATGATATCAATTTTCGTGCAATATACTAATATATAGAGATTTCAAGATAATTTCTAGAAATCATTTGATTTGATTTACTAGGATATAACGAAATTATTTATTGTTTATTATTTAAAAAGTAAAATAATTTCGATTGCTTTAGATATTCTTTTGGCACAACAAATTTTGATTAAAAACGTTTCAAAAATATGTATCATTTGAAAGATAAATCTTTAAAAACTCTTTTACTCCACATAAAAAATTTAATAATTTTTATATGTCCATTTATTCTTTTTTCTCAATCTACAGATAGAGTAATTACAACTGGTGTACCATTTTTACTAATCACACCTGATGCAAGAGCTGCCGGAATGGGAGAGTTAGGAGTAGCCACTTCTGCAGATGCTTTTTCTCAGCAATGGAATCCTGCTAAATATGTTTTTGTGGATTCGAATAGTGGATTGGGAATTAGTTATACTCCTTATTTAAGTCAACTAGTTGATGATATTTTTCTTGGGAACTTGACTTACTATAAGCAAATTAATGAAAGAAGTTCATGGGCTGGAAGTCTAAAGTACTTTAGTCTTGGTGATATTCAATTTAATGAAATAGTTGGGGGATCAATAGTTGATCAAGGTGTTCAAAGACCTAATGAATTGACCTTAGATATTTCATATGCTCTTAAATTAAGTAAAAAATTTTCCATGTCAGTTGGAGGAAGGTTTATTAGATCTGATTTAAAAATTTCTATGGATGCAGATGCAACATCTGCAAACAGTTTAGGAGTCGATATATCTGGATTTTATAATAGTGATTTATTCGATTTTTATAATAATTCTTCTAGATTAAGAATTGGATTCAATATTTCAAATATTGGACCAAGGTTAAAATATGATGAAGGTGGTCAAATGAATTTTATTCCCACAAACTTAAGAATTGGTTCAGGATTTGATATTGTATTTGACGATAAAAATTTATTAGGAATTCATTTTGAAGCTTCAAAATTACTTGTTCCATCTCCGGTTGCATCTTACAACGATGAAAATGAATTCATAGGATATAAACAACCGGACATTAATTTTTTGACCGGTATTTTTAGATCCTTTAATGATGCGCCAGATGGATTTAGTGAGGAATTAAAGGAGGTAACATGGGCCTTGGGATTTGAATATCTTTTCAATGACATAATTGCCTTTAGGACAGGATATTTCAATGAAAGTGAACAAAAAGGTTCAAGAAGATATGTTACTTTTGGGACAGGGTTCAGTTTAAATTTCACAAAAATTGATATTTCATATCTTTTTTCTACTGCTAAAATTAGAAATCCCCTTGAAAACACTCTAAGATTTTCTCTAACATTTGCTATTAACTCAAGTAAAAATGAAAATGTAGTAGAAAACTAATATTCCAAGATTAGATCACACGCAAATAATTTCATTCTAAAATTTTAGAAAATAGAAGAATTCAGTAATTTTGAGAAAAAAGAAATTCTCAATTTCATATTCTTTAAATGAAGAAAATAACAAATAATACTTATGTAAGATGGTATGAAGACATGCTCTTTTGGCGAAAATTTGAAGATAAACTAGCTGCTTTATATATTAAACAAAAAATACGAGGTTTTCTTCATTTATATAATGGTCAAGAGGCAGTTTTAGCTGGATCTCTTCATGCAATGGAGCTAGGAAAAGACAGAATGATAACTGCCTATAGAAACCATGTGCAACCTATTGGAATGGGTGAGGATCCCAAGAAGGTTATGGCTGAGCTTTTAGGCAAAGCAACAGGAACTTCATTAGGCCTTGGTGGTTCGATGCATATTTTTTCAAAAGAATATCGTTTCTACGGAGGTCATGGAATAGTAGGAGGTCAAATTCCTTTAGGCGCAGGAATGGCATTTGGTGACAAATACTTTAACAGAAAGATAGTCACTCTTTGTTTTATGGGGGATGGTGCTGTCAGACAGGGTTCTCTTCACGAAACATTAAATTTAGCTACACTATGGAAACTTCCTGTTGTTTTTATTGTAGAAAATAATGGTTATGCAATGGGGACATCTGTTTCTAGAACATCGACTAATGAAGAAATATGGAAACTAGGTTTAGGTTATGATATCCCATGTGAACCATTTGATGGAATGGATCCTGTTAAATCAGCAAAATCAATATACAAAGCTATAAATCTTGCAAGGAGTGGAGGTGGCCCATCTTTTTTAGAAGCCAAAACATACAGATATAGAGGACATTCAATGTCAGATGCCCAACATTATCGAACTAAAGAAGAAGTTGAAGAATACAAGAAAATAGATCCAATTTTTAAAGTAAGAGATCTTATTGTCAAAAAAAAATATTTAACTATCAAAGAAATTGAATCTATCGATAAGAAAGTTAAAGATAGAATTGATGAATGTGAAAGATTTGCTGAAGATTCTCCCTTTCCTGAAAAATCAGTTCTTTATGATTCAGTCTATGATCAAAAAGATTATCCTTTTATAAAACATAAATTAAGTTAAATAATGGCGGAAATAATAAATATGCCTCGACTCAGTGATACAATGGAAGAAGGCACTGTTACTAAGTGGTTTAAAAAGATTGGAGACCTTGTTAAAGAAGGAGATATTTTAGCTGAGATTGAAACAGATAAAGCTACTATGGAATTTGAATCTTTCCAAGAGGGAGAATTACTTCACATTGGAATTTCAGAGGGTAATTCAGCACCTGTAGACAGCCTATTAGCAATAATTGGTAAAAAGGGTGAAGATATTTCTACAATGATCAATCAAGATTTAAATAAAAAAGACGAACAAAATGAAATTGATTCAAAAAAAGAAAATATAAAGAAATCTGATAATAATGATCAAATACTTATTCCTGATGATATTGAAATTATTAAAATGCCTCGCTTAAGTGACACAATGGAGGAAGGTACAGTTGCCAAGTGGAATATAAAAGTTGGAGACAAAGTTCAGGAAGGTGATATATTAGCAGATATAGAAACAGATAAAGCTACTATGGAGTTTGAATCATTTAATTCTGGAATTCTCTTACATATTGGAGTAAATGAGGGGGAATCTGCTAAGGTAGATGATGTTCTGGCAATAATTGGAAATTCCAAAATTGATCAGAAAGTAATTGATAAAATTATTACTTCATCTATAAAATCAGATGAAAAAACATTTGATAATAAAGAACAACCTAAAATTGAATCGATCTCAAAGGATATTGAAGAAGAGCCAAAAATTGATATCAGGAAAGAAAATAAGATAGAAAAACCTGAAAATGGTAGAATACTTGTTTCTCCACTTGCGAAAAAAATTGCTTCAGAAAAAGGAATTAAACTATCTCAAATAAAAGGGACAGGTGATGGTGGAAGAATAATAAAGCGAGACGTTAGTCAATTTGATTTTTCTCAAAAAATGCCATTAGAAATTGCTCTGCCTAAAGGAGTTGAAAAGTATACTGAAATTCCTAATTCATCCATGAGAAAAGCAATTGCTAAAAGACTTTCTTTGTCAAAAAATACTGCGCCTCACTACTATTTATCTGTAGAATTTGACATGGATAATGCGATAGGTTTTAGAAATCAATTTAATTCACTTCCTGATACGAAAATATCATTTAATGATATCATTTTAAAAGCTTCTGCATTAGCTTTAAAAAAGCATCCAAAAGTTAATAGTCTATGGAAGGATGAAAGTATTATTCAATTTAGTCATGTTCATTTAGGAGTTGCAGTTGCCGTTGAAGATGGTTTGGTTGTTCCAGTTCTGAAATTTGCTGATGAGATGGATGTTAGACAAATAGGAACTGTTGTAAAAGACTTTTCAGCAAGGGCTAAGGAAAAAAAATTAAAACCCATGGAACTTGAAGGAAGTACTTTTACTGTTTCAAACCTTGGTATGTTTGATATAATAGAATTCACATCAATAATAAATCAACCAAATTCTGCAATATTATCAATTGGATCAATTATTTCTAAACCAGTTGTTAAAAATGGACAAGTTGTTGTAGGAAATGTTATGAAGTTAACTCTTGCATGTGATCACAGGTCAGTTGATGGGGTAACTGGTTCATTATTTTTACAAACACTAAGAAATTATATTGAGAACCCTATTACTATGTTGGTTTAATAATTTTTTATTAAGTGTTCGATAGTCAAATTTCAATTTTAAAACCATACCTCCCCAAAAACTCAATTCCACTAGTATTGAATTATTTAAATAAATGGAATGTAAATATCAAAGTTTCAGAAAAACGAAATACAAAGCACGGCGATTTTAGAATTTTGCCAAATGAAACTCTGCAAATATCAATTAATAAAACTCTAAATAAATATAGGTTTTTAATTACTTTAATTCATGAATTATCTCATTTGGTAGCTTATGAAAAATATGGATTAAACATAAAACCTCATGGAAATTACTGGAAGAAAACATTCAAGGATATGATGAAGCCTTTTCTCATTCAAAGTATTTTTCCTGACAATATTCTAAATCTATTATTTAATCATTTAAAGAATCCAAAGGCCAGTTCAGATAGTGACTTTGATTTATCAATTGCTTTGGGTAAATATGATCAAAATGATGGGAAACGTTATGTTTTTGAACTTGAAAAGGGTTCTTCATTTGAAATATATAATGGTAAAAAGTTTATATTATCAGATAAGAAGTATAAGCGATTCATATGTCAAGAAATGAGTTCAAAAAAAAAGTATTTATTTAATCCTAGTGCTAAGGTAAAACCTTTATAAGATAATTTAGTCACTATTATTTTAGATATACTTTTCTAACTTTTTTAAAAAGCTCTGAGGAATAGACAAAGTTTTCTACGCCTTTATTTTCTGTTTTAAAAACCTCTTTATTTGTCCCTTCCCATCCTTTTTTTCCATTTTCCAAAAAAATGATTTTTTCACCTATTTCCATAACCGAATTCATGTCGTGAGTGTTGATCAAAGTAGTTATTTTATATTCTTTAGTGATTTCTTGAATCAAGTTATCAATAAGAATAGCAGTTTTTGGATCAAGACCAGAATTTGGTTCATCACAGAAAAGGTATTTTGGATTCATTACAATGGCTCTTGCAATAGCAACCCTTTTTTTCATTCCTCCAGAAATTTCAGAGGGAAATTTTTTATTGGAATTAATTAAATTTACACGTTTTATAACCTCATTTGATCTCGTTATAATTTCATCATTACTTTTTTTAGTAAGCATTTTCATTGGGAACATAATATTTTCCTCAACTGTCATTGAATCAAACAGTGCACTACCCTGAAATACCATTCCTATTTCTTGCCGAAGTATACTTCTTTGACTCAAACTCATCTCGTTAAAGGATTTTTTTTCAAAAAAAATCTCTCCTTTGCTTGCTTCAAAGAGACCTAAAATGCATTTAAGCAAAACAGTCTTTCCAGATCCACTTTGACCAATTATTAAGTTTGTTTTTCCTCTTTCAAAATGAGTAGAAATATCTTCTAGAACTTTCGTTCCATTAAAATATTTGGATATATTTTCAATTTTGATCATTAGGTTAAAAGTAATTGAGTTACAACATAATTTGTTATTATTATTACTACACTTGTCCAAACAAATGATGTTGTACTTGCTTTTCCAACTTCAAGCGCTCCTCCTTTTAAAAAGTATCCATGATAAGATGGAACAGATGCCAATATAAATGCGAAAAGAAAGGTTTTTATAAAAGCATAGCTAACATGAAAAGGAGTAAAATCAATTTGAATCCCCTCAATAAAATCTGCGCTTGTGCAAAATCCTCCATAAATTGAAGCAACATATCCACCGATAATTCCAAGAAACATTGACACTGTAATTACAAATGGATAGAAAAGAAGTGCTATAATTTTTGGAAAAATTAAATAATTATAAGTATTAATTCCCATAACTTCAAGAGCATCAATTTGTTCTGTAACTTTCATTGTGCCAAGACTTGAAGTTATAAATGAACCTACTTTACCTGCCATAATTACTGATATAAAGGTTGGAGCAAATTCTAAAATAACGGATTGCCTTGTAGTAAAACCAATTAAATTTTTTGGCAGCAATGGATTTTCAAGATTTAAAGCTGTTTGGATAGAAACAACACCTCCAACAAAGAAAGAAATAAAAGAAACTATTCCTAAGGACCCAATTATTAAAACGTCTATTTCTCTTAATATTAGATTTCTTAATACATTCCATTTTGTAAACTTTCCAAAGACTTTTCGGAGCATTAGAAAGTAACCACCAATATGATAAAGTATTTTCATCTTGTAATCAAATTTATAAAAAATAAAACCAGAAAAATAAATATTAGATAATATGGGCTATCAATAATATTTTCAGATTTGGTAAGTAATAGCATTTATATTCATTCCAGCACCAACACTAGCAAAAATAATAATATCTCCATAATTTAAGCTGTGTCCCTTGTAATTACTTTTAACAACAAGGTCAAAAAGAGTTGGAACAGTTGCAACTGAGCTATTTCCATATTCATCAATATTCATGGGAAGTACATTTTCAGGCATATCTTTTTTATATTGCCTGTAAAATCTTTTGATTATACTCTCATCCATCTTATTATTTGCTTGATGAATAAATACTTTTTTAAGTTCATCAATATCTCTTTTAGATTTTTCAAAGCAATTTTTCATTGCTTCTGGGACATGATTTAAAGCAAATTCATATACTTTTCGACCAAACATTTTAATAAATTTTTCATTTTGATCATGACTTTGGTTATTAGAATTACCATAATAAAGAAATCCTGTTTCATCATTTGAGGTATGTGTTACAGAACTATATGATAAGATCCCACCCTTTTCATTAGTAGATTCTAAAACAGTTGCTCCGGCGCCATCAGCATAAATCATAGAATCGCGATCGTAAACATCAACAACTCTTGATAATGTGTCAGCCCCTATTATCAGACATTTTTTTGCCATTTTTGCTTTTATATACGCATTTGCTTGGATCATGCCTTCAACCCATCCAGGGCAGCCACATAGAATATCGTAAGCTACGCAGTTTGGATTTTTAATTTTTAATTTCGCTTTTACCCTAGACGCCAGGCTTGGAAGCGTATCAGGCTGATTGCTATTTGATGAAATATCACCAAAGTTATGGGCTAGGATTATATAATCAAGGGTTTCGGGATCAATTTTAGCATCATTTATAGCTATTTCAGAAGCTTCAAAAGCTAGATCTGATGTATTTTGATTGGGTAGAGCATATTTTCTTTCCTGAATACCTGTAATTGATTTAAATTTTTCAATTATGGTTTGGTTTTCTATTTCAAATTTATTTCCATCTATATCATAAAATTTATGATTATTAAAGAAATCATTTCCTTGAGTGATTTTGGGAATTGCTGATCCAGTTCCTGTAATTTTGAGTCCCATAAATTGTTGCAATACTAGAATATTTTTTTTTAATTAAAAAAAAATAAATAGAAAACAGAATGAAATTCAGCTATTTGTTTATTAAAAAAAAAGAGTAAATCAAAAAAAATAAAATATTGATTATTAGCTTTTTACAAAAGAATCAATTGAAGTGCAACTGCAAATTAAATTACGATCTCCAAATGCTTCATCAATACGCCTAACAGTTGGCCAAAATTTATTTTCCCTAACAAATTCAAGAGGGAAAGCAGCTTTTTGACGTGTATATGGAAACTCCCATTTATCACTCGTGATCATCTTTTCAGTGTGCGGAGCATTTTTAAGCATTGCATAATCTGAGGGATTATCAGAATCAATTTCCATTCTTATTGAAATCATAGCTTCACAAAATTTATCGATCTCTTCTATACTTTCACTTTCAGTGGGTTCAATCATCATCGTTCCAGGGACAGGAAAAGAGACAGTTGGAGCATGAAACCCATAATCCATTAATCTTTTTGCAATATCTACTACCTCAATACCATTCTTTTTAAAAGGCCTGCAATCAATTATAAATTCATGAGCAACCTTTCCTTTTATTCCAGAATATAAAATTTCGTAGGCTCCCTCTAACCTTTTTTTAATATAATTTGAATTTAAAATCGCAACTTCACTACATTTTCTTAACCCTTTTCCGCCTAATAATTTTATATAACCATAAGAAATTAAACTAGCTAATGCAGATCCCCAAGGAGCTGAGGATATTGCATCAATTGATTTTTCACCACCAGTTTTTATAAAAGGATTACCTGGCAAAAAAGGTTCTAAATGTTTGGCAACGCAAATAGGACCAACTCCAGGCCCACCGCCTCCATGTGGTATAGCAAATGTTTTATGAAGATTTAAATGACATACATCAGCGCCAATTTTTGAGGGACTTGTTAATCCAACTTGAGCATTCATATTTGCGCCATCCATGTAAACTTGACCTCCAAAATCATGAATTAGATTGGTTACCTCAATGATATTTGGTTCAAAGACTCCATGAGTAGATGGATAGGTGATCATCAATGCAGCTATTCTGTTTTTATTTTCTTTAACCTTTTGTGAAAGATCATCAAAATCAATATTCCCATGTTTGTCTGTTTTCACAACTATGACCTTATATCCAGCCATGACCGCTGATGCAGGATTTGTTCCATGAGCAGAGGATGGGATTAAACAAATATCTCTATGATCTTCTCCTCTGTATTTATTAAAAGCACGAATAACCATTAAACCAGCAAATTCTCCTTGCGCTCCAGAATTTGGTTGAAGAGAGGTTGCTTTAAAACCAGTGATTTCACTTAAACTTTTTTCTAAAAGACCGATTACCTTTTGATATCCTTTTGCTTGATTTAATGGAACAAATGGATGAATATTATTCCATTTAGACCAACTTATAGGCAATAATTCAGCGGCAGCATTGAGTTTCATTGTACAGGACCCCAAGGGAATCATTGAATGATTTAATGATAAATCTTTTTTCTCAAGAGACTTTATATACCTGGTTATAGCTGATTCAGAATGATAGCTGCTAAAAATTTTATGATTTAAATAATTTGTCTTTCTTAACTGATTATTAGGTAATCTTGATTGTAAATTTTCAACTTTTTTTGGTTTAAAACTTGACTTTAAAGCTTTTTTAAAAATTGAGGCAATTTTTTCTATGTTTTTATCGGTTACAGTTTCATTTAATGCTATTGAAATTGTATTTTGGTCAACATAGAAAAAATTTACTTTTTCTTTTTCTGCTATTTTCTTTATTTCTTCTGAATTAGCCTTAATTTTCAGGGTGTCAAAATAATATTTGTTTTTCTGTGTAAAACCACAATCTTTTAAAATATTTTCAAGTTTTATTGTTTTTAAGTGTATTTTTTTAGCAATTTTTTTCAATCCTTTGGGACCATGATATACTGCGTACATACCTGCCATTACAGCAAGTAAAACTTGTGCAGTACAAATATTTGAAGTAGCTCTATCTCTTTTTATATGTTGTTCTCTAGTTTGAAGAGCCATTCTTAGGGCAGGATTATCATCAATATCTTTTGTTTGCCCAATAATACGACCAGGAATATTTCTTTTGTAATCATTTTTTGTAGCAAAGTAAGCCGCATGGGGGCCACCATATCCTAATGGAATTCCAAACCTTTGAGTTGTCCCAACAACAACATCCGCATTATAATTTCCCGGAGCCTCAAGAAGAGTTAAACTTAAAAGATCAGCAGCAACAATAACTTTCAAATTCTCTTTTTTTGCATTTTTAATAACAGTTTTAATGTCAATTATTTCACCGTATTTTCCTGGGTATTGAATTAAAATACCAAAAAAATTATCAGAGAAATTTACATTATCAATTGAATCAATGATTAATTTAATCCCTAAGGGATTTGCTCTTGTTTTAAGAACAGAAATTGTTTGGGGAAGAACCTGATCAGAGACAAAAAACTTTGTTGAGTTGTTCTTTTTTTGAGCAGAATCTCTTAGATAAAAAAGCATACTCATAGCCTCAGCAGCAGCTGAACTTTCATCAAGAAGAGATGCGTTTGCTATTTCCATCCCAGTTAAATCCGAAACAACACTCTGAAAGTTAAATAAAGCTTCTAATCTTCCTTGAGCAATTTCTGCCTGATATGGTGTATATGAGGTGTACCAACCTGGGTTTTCCAGTATATTTCTTTTTATTACTGCTGGAGTTATGGTAGGATGATATCCCTGCCCAATATATGTTTCAAAACACTTATTATTATCTGCATGTTCAAGCATTTCATTTAAGAAATCATTTTCAGATATGCCCTCATCTATCTCTAATTGGTTTTCAAGCCGAATTGCTTCTGGTAACGTTTGATCTATGAGTTCATCGATTGAATTTAATTCTAGAGTTGATAACATTTTATCAATCTCCTTTTTATTGGGACCAATGTGACGTTTGTGAAAAGTACTTTTTCTCATAATTTAGTTTGACCAAAATTACAGCTTTACCTTAATTTAATTAATCTGTAATTAAACTATTTTTTTTTTTTTTTTAAACAAAATGTGTACTTATTAACAGTCCTATAATTTTAGATCAGAAATAGCTTTTAATCAAATTAAATTTTTCATCGATAATATTGAATTTGGCTTTAGACCCAGGCTCTATTTTAAACATAAGATCTCTGTTTGTTAGCACTTTATGTGGTGTTATACAGCACATTTCAACAGATTGGCTAACAGTTAAACCTGCTTTTTGAATCAAGTTTTTAAATGATTCAGCCATAGAAATAGATGAGCCTGAAAGAATTCCATCGTTTGTATAATAAACTTTATTTTTTTTATGTTTATAAAGGCCTATATTATTTTCAGTTACGGAATCGGTGATACAGAAAAGTTTATTTTTCTTTAATTTATGAGCAAGTTTAATTAAATCAAAATCAACATGGTAGCCATCTGCTATTATGCTGCTAAATATTCTATTGTTCATCAGAATAGCTGTTGTAAGGTTTAGATCTCTGTGATGAATACTCGGCATGGCATTGAATAAGTGAGTAGCTAATTTTATTAGATTTTTGGAAAGTAAATTTGTCTTTTCATAACTACAATTAGAATGTCCAATTGATATTAAAATATTATTTTTTTTTAGTTTTTTTATATAAGATTCTTTCACCATTTCAGGAGCAAGTGTAATTAAGCTGACAGAACCCTCTGAAATTTCTATTATAGAATCGATTTGATTTTTGTTTGGACTGTGTAAGAAACACTCCTTGTGAGCACCTTTTTTTTGTGGATTTAACCAGGGTCCCTCTATGTGAAGCCCTATGCATCCTGAATAAGGATTATTTTCTTTATATTTTTTGACAGCTCTAATGCATTTAAAAATTACTTCATAATTATTAGAGGCGATGGTAGGTTGAAAAAAAAATGTTCCATTTTGTTGATGATATTTTTGCATTATTTCTAAGGTTTTAATGTCTGGATATGATGAAAATAATCTTCCAGAACTCCCATAAACTTGAAGATCTATAAATGTTGGAATTATTAGAGAAACGGCCTTTTTGTAATTATATCCCTTATCATCAATAGAGACTATTTCATCATCTTTAATTCTAAGTGTTACATTATGTAATTTTTTTAATCCAGTATGAACTTCTTTAGCATGAATTATTTTTTCTTTAACTCTCATAGAATACATATACTTAAAGTTAAGCTAATATTAACTAAATAACTTTTTTCGTTAGTTAAATTTTAAAATTAAATTTGATAAAAAATAATATGTTGTTGTGCATAAAATAGAATCTTTCAAGTTAGCATGGATTTTCATCTTAATTTTTGTTTCCTGTACTCAAAATGAGGAACTAGAACAAAATTTTAGTATTACTTCAAATTGTAGACTCCTTGGAGGAGATGATTTTTTTGGAAACCCATTAAAAAAAACATATTACTGTACAATTTCAAACAGGGAATTTTATATTTATATACCATCGTCTTACATGGAGAATAATGATGAGGAATATCCTCTTTTGTTTAGTTTACATGGTTATACAAGTTTAGCATTATGGAATCTATCTTATACGGGATTTCAATCAATTGCAGATAAAGAAAAATTTATTGTTATTTATCCACAAGGATTAATTCTAAATTCAACAGGAGAGACACATTGGAACGTTGGTGGATGGACTATTGGAAGTAAATCTAAGGACGTTGATTTTATTAGTGACTTAATTGATTGGACTAAAACAAAATATAAAATAGATTTAAGTAGAATCTATTCTGTAGGTATGTCAAATGGAGGTTTTATGAGCTATCATCTTGCATGTAACTTAGGTGATAGAATCGCTGCTATAGGTTCTGTAACAGGTTCAATGACTCCCGAAACTCTTGAATCATGCAGACCAAATCATCCAACACCTGTAATTCAAATCCATGGAAAACAAGACTTTACTGTTCCTTATTCTGGAAATTCAATTATGTTACCAATTGATGAAGTTGTTGAGTACTGGAGAGATTATAACAACTGTGAAAAATTTCCCGTCAATAATGAAATTTTAGATAATGATGAAGATGATTATGGAGGATTAGTTAGTCGTTATGAAAATTGTTTAAATGATGTGAGTTTTGAATTGTATCTTCTTGATAATATGGGACATGAGTGGCCAAGTTATGACCGTGAAAATGGACCTTCAGACATTCACTCTGCAGATATTTTATGGGATTTTTTATCTAAGTATGATATAAATGGTTTGATAAAGTAGACTTACTTTTTAAGATCTTTAATACTAGATATAACCTTGTCTTCCAATAATTTTTTGTACTGAGAAACTTTCTTTAAGACTTTATTATCGTTTGTTGCAATTATTTGTGCAGCTAATATCCCTGCATTCTTCGCTCCATTTAACGCAACAGTTGCAACGGGAACACCTCCAGGCATTTGAAGAATTGATAGGACAGAATCCCACCCGTCTATTGAATTTGATGATTTAATTGGAACTCCAATGACTGGAAGAGGAGTAATAGATGCAATCATTCCAGGTAGATGCGCGGCCCCTCCTGCTCCTGCAATTATTACTTTAAGTCCTTTTTTATCAGCACTTTGCGCATAATTCATCATTTTTTTTGGAGTTCTATGTGCTGAAACAATATCAACTTCATATTCAATTTTAAAATCTTTTAAAATATCAATTGCATCTCTCATTATTGGAAGATCTGATTTACTACCCATAATTATTCCGACCTGGATCATTATTTAGAAATTACTTTAATTGTTTTTTTTATTTTTTTTGCTATTTGCAATGCCTTTTCAATTTTAGAATCTAGGACAGTAACATGTCCCATTTTTCTATGCGGGCGAGTTTCTTTCTTACCGTAAATATGGGGAATAACAGAATCAATTGCTAGTATTTGTTCAATATTTTTATATTGAACAGGTCCGGTATGATTCTCATCTCCTATTAAATTAACCATTACTGCCGATGTTTTAATTTTTGAAAGACCTAAAGGTAAATTTAATATTGATCTAATATGTTGTTCAAATTGACATGTATAACATGATTCAATGGTTAGATGACCACTATTATGGGGTCTTGGAGCGATTTCATTTACAATTATGTCTTTATTAGTAGTTAAAAATAACTCAACAACTACTAATCCAACATGATCCAGACATTCAGAAACTTTATAACTTATATCTTTTGCTTTTTTATATAATTTTTCGTCAACTCTGGCTGGACATAAAACATATTCAACTTGATTAATATCATTATTGAAATTCATTTCTAAAACGGGAAAAGAATCAACCTGACCATTTTCAGATCTTGAAATAATTACAGCCAGCTCTTTTTCAATTTTAACAAATTCTTCTACCAAAGATTCTTGTTCATGTAATAATTCAATATCCTCTTTACAATAAATTGCTTTCACTCCATATCCATCATATCCGGAAACAGCGCTTTTCCATATGAAAGGAAATCTTATTTTTTCACTGGACAAATCTTTTTTGATTTGATCAATATTTTTATATGTGTTAAAACTAGAGGTAGGGATTTTATTTTTTTTGAAAAACTCTTTTTGAATACATTTATTTTTAATTATTCTTATGACTTTAGATTGAGGGAAAACTTTAATTCCTTCATTTTCAAGCTTTTCTAGGGCCTCCACGTTAACATTTTCAATTTCGATTGTTAACACATCAACTTTTTTACCAAATTTATATACTGTATCAAAATCAGTAAGATCACCTTTGAAAAAGTAATTACATGCTAACTTTGCTGGACAGTCTTCATTGGGATTCAATACATAGGTTTTAATATCCCACTTTCTAGTTACATACAGCATCATTTTACCAAGTTGGCCACCACCTAAAATGCCTAAAGATTTTGAATTTGAAAAAAAGTTCATTAAAGATTTTTAGCAAAAATAAGCATATCTTTTTTTGGTTCATAAAAACCTTCTCAATTTAGGTATCTTTGTAAAAAAAAATATGACTAATATTGTTTTGTTTGGAAAACCTGGAGCTGGGAAAGGAACTCAAGCTGATTTTTTGAAGATAAAGTATAATTTATTCCATATATCTACTGGAGATCTTTTTCGATTTAATATTAATAATAAAACCTCTCTTGGAAATCTGGCAAAAACTTATTTGGATAATGGTGATTTAGTTCCAGATAATGTCACAATTGATATGCTAAAAGAATGTGTAGAGTCAAATTTCAAATCAGATGGATTTATTTTTGATGGTTTTCCAAGAACGATCTCTCAAGCAAAAGTTCTTGATAAATTCCTTCACCAAAAAAAAGTTTCTATTTCAGCCATGATTTCCTTGGAAGTTGATGAAGAAATTTTAATCAAAAGATTAATCAATAGAGGAAAGATTAGTGGAAGAACAGATGATATGGATGAATCGAAAATTAGAAATCGTTTCAGAGAGTATAATATGAAAACATCTATTCTTCAAGATTATTATAAAAAGCAAAATAAATTTCACGGCATTAGTGGGATTGGTTCAATTGAAGAAATTAATTCTCGATTAACTAAATTAATTGACAGTTTTTATAAAAATGACTGAAGGAAATTTTGTTGATTATATAAATTTAGAGGTTAAATCTGGAAATGGAGGTGAAGGATCTTCCCACTTCAGAAGAGAAAAGTTTGTCGCTAAGGGAGGGCCTGACGGTGGTGATGGCGGCGATGGTGGAGATATCTTAATATACGCGGATGAGAATCTTTGGACTCTTTATCATTTTAAATATAAAAGACACTTTATAGCAGGTGATGGAGAAAAAGGAGGAAAAGCCAGGAGTACTGGTGCGAATGGGAAAAATATTATTATTAAGGTTCCTATTGGCACAATTGTAAAAGACACTAAAACTGGGCAGATCTTAGTAGAAGTCATAAAGAATCAGGAGAAGAAATTACTTTTAAGTGGAGGAAAGGGAGGACAAGGTAATTGGAATTTTAAGTCTCCAACAAATCAGGCACCAAGATATTCTCAAAAAGGGAAAAAAGGAAAAATAGTAAAAGTTACATTAGAGCTTAAAATTCTGGCAGATGTTGGACTGGTAGGTTTTCCAAACTCTGGAAAATCTACTTTACTAGCGTCAATAACCAAATCAAAACCCAAAATTGCCGATTATCCATTTACCACTCTTAAGCCTAATTTAGGAATTGTGCCTTACCGAAAGTTTTCTTCATTTGTGATGGCAGATATTCCTGGAATCATTGAGGGAGCATCTGAGGGGAAAGGACTTGGACATCATTTTTTAAGACATATTGAGAGGAATTCAGTTTTATTGTTCTTAATACCAGTTGATAGCTCAAATTGTAAAAAAACCTTTCAGACACTTTTGAAGGAGATGGAAAAATATAATCCAGAACTTTTGGACAAAAAATATTTAATAGCATTTTCTAAGTCAGATCTTTTAGACAAGGAATTATATGATGAATTTTTTAGTGAAGCAAAAAAAAATTTTCAAAAAACTCCATTTTGCATAATATCTAGCATAAATAATTCGGGACTTATGGAGTTAAAGGATATGATTTGGAAAATTTTAAATTAACCTCACAGAAATTAAGATGATCAATAAAAATATTGTTACCGATCTTTTTTTTGATTTAGATCATACTCTTTGGGATTTTGAAAGAAATTCTAACCTAACTTTTGAAAAAATATTTTCTGAATTAAAAATTCAAATTCCACTAAAAGAATTCAATGATAACTATGGACCTATAAATTTATCTATGTGGAAAAAATATCGAAAAAATAAAATATCACAAGAAGAGCTTAGATATGAAAGATTAAATAAAACTTTTGATTCATTAAATAAAATTATTGAACCAAAAATTATTAATGATATTTCTAAACTTTATATTAAATACTTATCATCATATCCACATCTTTTTCCAGGCACTTTAGATGTTTTAAATGAATTGTCTGTGAGGTATAATTTACATATAATTACAAATGGATTTAAAAAAATTCAGTATAAAAAACTTGAAAGCTCTGGTATAGTTCATCTTTTTAAAAATATATTTACATCAGAGGATTTTGGGTGTAAAAAACCTGATCCATTAATTTTTAAAAGAGCTATTGAAGTAGCTAATACCAAAGCTGCTTATTCCATTATGATAGGAGATAATTTAGAAGTAGACATACTTGGATCAATTCAGCAAGGTATGCAAGCTATTCATCTTAATTCAAAGAGGGATCCTTATCATCAACACTGTTTAATAATAGATGATATTAAACAGATTCTTAATTTTATTTAGTAATTCTTTAAAAAAGACTTTAATTAAACATTATTTAAATTTAAATAAATTAATTTCGGAATATTGAATAAAAACATAGTGATGGAAGTACAAGTTTTACAAGATAAAGTTGATTCATGGATCAAGAATTACGGAGTTAGATATTTTGACATCTTAACTAATATGGCTCAATTAACTGAGGAAGTTGGTGAAGTTGCAAGAATAATATCCAGACGATACGGAGAACAAAGTGAAAAAAGAGAAGATCTTAATAAAGACTTAGGTGAGGAACTTTCTGACGTTATTTTTGTTGTATTATGTATTGCAAATCAAACAGGAATTAATTTACAGAAATCATTTGACAAAAAGATAATCCAGAAGAGCACACGTGATAAAAACAGACACATTGAAAACCCGAAACTTAAAAAAAATAATTAATGTTTTTTTCTGTTAAAAATGAGTCAAGAAAATGTTTTGGATCTATAAAGATTTTTGGTTCAAAAAGCGAATCTAACAGATTGTTAATTTTAAAATCGCTTTTTCCAGGAATAAAGATTAGAAATATTTCAGATTCAGATGATACTGAAATCCTTTCAAGAGCTCTTAATTCTAAAAGCACTGAAATTGATGTCAGTCACGCAGGAACTGCAATGAGATTTCTAACTGCCTTTTTTTCATCTCAAGCTGGATGTGAATTAGTTTTAACAGGTTCAAATAGGATGCAGGAAAGGCCAATTAAAATTTTAGTTGATGCTTTGATTTCTTTAGGAGCAAATATTAATTATATTAAAAAAAAAGGTTTTCCTCCAATAAAGATTGTTGGTCAAGAGATTGAAAACAAAAAAGTTTATTTAGATGGAAATGTAAGTAGTCAATATATATCTGCATTGATGCTGATTGCACCATCTTTAAAGAATGGAATAGAAATAAATTTGAAAAAGGGTATAGTATCTAGGCCATATATAGAGATGACTAGAGATCTATTGAATTATTTTGGTATAAAAGTCATTTTTACAGAAAATAAAATTGAAATTGAACCAAAAAGTGACATTAAAAATAAAGTAAAGCTAGTTGAATCAGATTGGAGCTCAGCCTCATACTACTTCAGCATTGTTTCCTTATGCAAAGAAGCTAAAATTTCTTTAAAAAATTTTAATCAAAAAAGTTTACAGGGCGATTCCGTTTTGCCAATTATCTATGAAAAGTTAGGAGTTAAGACAACTTTTATTGAAAATGAGATAATAATTAGTAAAATGGCAGATTTTAATTTACCTAAGGTGATTTCATTAGATTTAACTGATTCACCTGATATTGCACAAACAATAGCCGTTTCTTGCTTTGGATTAGGTGTTGATTGTGAGCTTTCAGGTTTAAAAACTTTAAAAATAAAAGAAACAGATCGTTTAATTGCTTTAAAAAAAGAACTTAGGAAACTTGGTGCTGAAGTTAATGTAACGCACAACACTATTATTGTTAACTCCTCAGATAACATTAAAAATAATATTATTATTGATACATACGATGATCATCGGATGGCAATGGCTTTTGCCCCTTTAGGTCTGATAACAAAAATCAAAATTGAAAAGCCGATGGTGGTTAGTAAGTCATATCCTCTATTTTGGGATCATCTCAGCCAAATCGGATTTAAAGTTGAAGAAGATTTTAATTTTTGAGTATATTTTCTTGACATAGCTCTTTTATAGAATTATATTTGCAAGTATTTTTTTAATATGAAGCTATCAGATTTCATATATGATCTTCCAGATGGATTATTAGCTGAAAAGCCATCAATTGATAGAGAAGATTCTAGATTAATGGTTCTTGACCGCAGTAATAAGTCTATTTCTCACCATACTTTCAGGGATATCATAAATTTCTTTGATGAAGGTGATAATTTGGTAATAAATAATACCAAAGTTTTTCCTGCAAGATTGTATGGAAATAAAGAAAAGACAGGTGCTAGAATAGAGGTTTTTTTATTAAGAGAACTAAATGCTGAACAACGCCTTTGGGATGTTTTGGTTGATCCTGCAAGAAAGATTAGAATCGGCAACAAACTTTATTTTGGAGAAAACGAAAATCTAGTTGCCGAGGTGATTGATAATACTACTTCCAGGGGTAGAACTCTTAGGTTTCTTTTTGACGGTTCATATAATGAATTTAGAGAAAAGTTGAAAAATCTTGGTCAGACTCCGTTGCCAAAATATATAAAAAGAGATGTTTTGGAGAACGATGCTGATTGGTATCAAACCATTTATGCAAAACATGAGGGTTCAGTTGCGGCTCCAACCGCGGGGCTACATTTTTCTAAACATTTGATTAAAAGGCTACAAATTAAAGGTATAGATCTCTCTGAATTAACATTACATGTTGGACTCGGCACTTTTAACCCTGTAGAAGTTGAAGACTTGTCAAAACACAAAATGGACTCAGAGGAATTAATAATTGATCAAAAAACCTCTGATGAGATAAATGATTCAATGAAAAGGGGCAAAAAAATTTGTGCTGTTGGCACCACAGTTATGAGGGCTCTTGAAAGCTCTGTTTCTTCTCAGGGTAGCCTTAATCCATTTAATGGATGGACTCATAAATTTATTTTTCCTCCCCATGAGTTCTCAATTGCTAATTGCATGATAACAAATTTTCATATGCCAAAGTCTACATTACTTATGATGGTTTCTGCTTTTGCAGGAGTTGATCTTATTAAAGAAGCATATGATGTTGCCATTAAGGAAAAATACCGTTTTTATTCATACGGAGATGCAATGTTGATTATTTAAGCATAATCTATACAAATAGTCTTTATCAATTATAGTTTTATTTGATTTATGAGAGAAAAGTTGAAAGACATAAGAACCTTGTCAATTGATTCACTTCGAGATTTTTTTATTCAAAATAAATTTCAATCATATAGGGGAGATCAAGTTTACGAATGGATATGGAAAAAAGGTATCCATGATTTTAATCAAATGAGCAATTTATCAAAAGAATTAAGAAATCTTTTAATTAACAATTTTAAAATAAACCATGTCGATATCGACTTTTTTAAAAAAAGTAATGATGGAACTATAAAAAACTCTGTAAAACTTCATGATGGTCTTTTCGTAGAGTCTGTTTTAATTCCATCAAAAAAGAGGAGTACAGCTTGTGTCTCATCTCAGGTAGGATGCAGTTTAAATTGTAAATTTTGTGCAACATCCAAAATTAAGAGGTTGCGTAATTTAAATATGGATGAAATTTTTGATCAGGTGATTTTAATGGATAAACAAAGCAGGACAAATTTTAACAGATCAATATCAAATATTGTTTTTATGGGCATGGGTGAGCCCTTAATGAATTATAAAAATATGATTGCTGCAATTAAAAAGATAACTCAATACAGAAAATTTGGAATCTCTTCAAGAAGAATAACAATATCTACATCAGGAATCCCCAAAATGATAATGAAATTAGCTGATGAGGATTTTAATTTTAAACTTGCTTTATCTCTTCATTCTGCCAATCAATCAACTAGAGAAAAAATTATGCCATTTACAAAAAATTTTCCTATTTCTGATTTATTAGAATCACTCAATTATTGGTATACAAAAACCAATAGAATTATTACTTTAGAATATATTGTTTGGGATAATATTAATGATAAATTAAGTGACATAAATGATTTGATTAATTTTTGCAAAAAAATTCCTTCAAAAGTTAATTTAATTCAATACAACTCCATTGGAGATGATTATTTCAAAGGAGCTAATATTGAAATAATTAACAAATATCAAAGTGAATTATTAAAACACGGAGTTAATTCTACTTTCAGAAGATCAAGAGGTTTAGATATTGATGCAGCTTGTGGCCAACTAGCAAATAAGTGAGTTACTGTATTAATTAACTTTTGAATATGATTTGTTTATATTTAAAACTATGAAAATAGTTGAGAAAATTAAAAGTCCAATTTACGAAGAGATGGAGCTTTTTGAAAAAAAGTTTGCTAAAATCATGTCTTCAAAAGTACCCCTATTAAACCGTATAACCTATTTTATTGTTAAAAGAAAGGGAAAACAGATAAGACCTATGCTGGTATTTCTTGTCGCAAAAATGATTTCTTTAAATAAACTTTCAGAAAAATCATACAGAGGCGCATCAATTCTTGAACTAATTCATACAGCAACTTTAGTTCACGATGACATTGTTGATAACAGCAATCAAAGGAGAGGATTTTTTTCTATAAACGCTCTATGGAAAAATAAAATAGCAGTTTTAGTTGGAGATTATCTTTTGTCTAAGGGACTTTTAATCTCAATTGATAATGAAGATTATGATCTTCTTAAAATTGTTTCTGATGTTGTAAGAGAAATCAGTGAGGGAGAACTTTTACAAATTGAGAAGTCAAGAGATATGGATTTATCTGAAGAAATGTACTATAAAATAATTGAAAAAAAAACAGCCGTATTATTAGCTGCATGCTGTGCTATAGGCGCTACTTCTGTTTCAGAAAATCAAAGATTAATTTCCAAAATGTATGAATTTGGCAAGCTACTTGGGATTGCATTTCAAATTAAGGATGACTTATTTGACTATGGTAAGAAGAAAATTGGTAAACCTTTGGGAATAGATATGAGGGAGAGAAAAGTAACACTTCCCTTTATTTATAGTTTAACTGTTTTGAATCAAGCAGAAAAAAAATGGATGATCAATACAATTAAGAATTACAATAAGGATAAGAATCGTGTTTTAAAAGCAATTTCAAAAATAAAAGAAGTAGGAGGATTAGATTATGCAAGAAAAAAAATGAAAATTTACAGGGATAAAGCACTAAAAATATTAGATGACTTTCCAAATAATCCATATAAAGACTCACTAATTTTATTAGCTAATTTTGTTGTTGATCGAGATGCATAATTAAAATTTTCATTAGTATCTTTCTATTGATTTTATCAATTATTTTATGATATCTAAAAATACTATCGATAAGGTTTATGAAATATCTAGAGTAGAAGAAGTTATAGGTGACTTTATTTCTCTAAAAAAATCAGGAACTAATTTCAAAGCTTTGAGTCCATTCACACAGGAGAAAACACCCAGTTTCATGGTATCTCCTGTCAAGCAGATATGGAAAGATTTCAGCAGTGGAAAAGGTGGTAACGCTGTTGCTTTTTTAATGGAACATGAACATTTCACTTATCCTGAGGCAATAAAATATTTGGCAAAAAAATATAATATTGAAATAGAAGAAACAGTTCAAACTGATGAATCTAAAAAATTGGAAAGTCAAAGAGAAAGTATGTTTTTGATTATCAAGTTCGCAACTAATTTTTTTCATGAAACACTTTTAAATACCTCAGAGGGTAAAAATATTGCTAAAACATATTTTTTTGAAAGAGGTATTAATGACGAATCAATAAAGAACTTTAATCTAGGTTATTCTCCTGAAAAACATGATTCTTTTGCCATGCACGCAAAAAAAAACAAGTATAGTCAAGATTTTTTAGATAAAACAGGACTTGTTATTTATAATGCAAATAAAGGAATTGATCGTTTTCGAGGGCGAGTAATTTTTCCAATAAAAAGTATTTCAGGTAGAATTCAAGGTTTTGGAGCTAGATTAATATCTGAAAAATCTAAAAAACCAAAATATCTAAATTCTATTGAAAGTGAAATATATCAAAAGAGTAAAATATTATATGGGATATATGAGTCAAAACAGGCCATTGCTAAAAATGATCTTTGTTACTTAGTTGAGGGTTATACAGACGTTATTCAATTGCATCAATCAAATATTAAAAATGTTGTTTCATCTTCCGGAACTGCATTAAGTGTTGATCAAATAAGAATGATAGGAAGGTTAACATCAAATATTGTAGTACTATCAGATGGTGATGATGCTGGATTAAGGGCTTCTTTAAGAGGAATTGATCTGATTTTAGAACAAGAAATGAATGTAAAAATATGTATTTTTCCTAAAGGAGAGGATCCAGACAGCTATGCAAGAACTCACTCTGAGGATCAAATTAATGACTTTTTACAAAAACACACAAAGGATTTTATTCAATTTAAAGCTTCATTGCTTGCTGAAAATAATTTTTCAGATCCAATTAAAAAAGCTGAAACTATAAAGGAAATTATTCAAAGTATATCTAAAATTCCAGATATAGTTAAACAAGAAATTTATATTCAAAGCTGTTCCGAAATTATGAATATATCAGAGGAAACTCTTTTTTCAAGTCTGGAGCAGTTAAAGCAAAAAAATAATAAAACCTCATTTAAAAGATCTCCTAAATCTTTTTCTTTAAATAAAAGAGTCTCATACCCTAGTGAAAAAATAGATAAGGCTTATGAGCTTGAGAAACAAATCATTTCTATTTTAATTCATTATGGAAATTATGATGCTAATTTTGATGAGGTTATTATCAGATCATCTGAAAAAGGGGAGCTAATAGAAGATATTAAGAAAATATCTTTAAAAGTTTATGAAAAGATTTTTCTTGATTTGCAGCAAGATGAAGTTGAATTAACTAACGACACATTTAGAGAAATTTTTAACAAACTTTTAGAGTCTTATCAAATTAAAAAATCCAATGATCATCGAATTGAAGAGTTAATGAGAGATAATGATATTAATTTGAATCAGGTTATAACTGATATTCTTATTGATGATGAGAGATATTATCTTCATAATTGGGATAAAAAAAATATTTTTGTGAAAAATAAAGTCAATCAAATTTCACGCTATGTTGATGAAACTATTCTTAATCTCAGAAGATTTTTAATTGATCAAAAAATTCAAGAACTTCAGTTAAAGGTTAAGGAAAACGATGAAAATAAAAATTTGTTAGAGGAGATACTAAGCTATAGTAAATTAAAAAAGGTCTTATCAGAAAGATTAAATCGTGTTCTTTAATTTTCTACAAAAATAATTTTTTGGGAATTTTACACACAGGGATTGGTTTCATTTTATGTTTATTTTTCTGATTGTATTTAGTATAAATTTCAATAATATCTAATTCTTCATTCGTCATTTTTTTTAGATCATGATTGTTTTCTATTTTGTTCATTGCCCATTCTATTTGATTATAATTTATTCCTAATTGATCTATATCAGATCTCCCATCATCCCATAAACCATCAGTTGGAAGAGCATTCAAAATAGATTTATCTATATTTAGGTACTTAGCTATCATATATACTTGAGATTTAAGTAAATCTGCAATTGGACTCAAATCAACTCCTCCGTCTCCATATTTTGTATAAAATCCAACTCCAAAATCTTCAACTTTGTTTCCCGTTCCAACAACTAAAAATTGATTCAAAGTTGAAAAGTAATATAGTGTTGTCATTCTTAGTCTTGATCTTGTATTAGCAAGACTCAACAATTTTTTTTCACTTTTATCAGTTTGGGGCAGTTTTTCTATAAAATTCTCAAAAACCGACGTTAAAGATATACTATGATGTGTTACATTTCTGTATTTTTCTTTTAACCAAGAAATATGATTTAATGCATCAGAGATTTGTTTTTTTTGTTGACGGATTTCCATTTCTAAACATAAAACTGGAATACCTGTCATAGCGCATAAAGTTGACGTAACAGCAGAGTCAATTCCGCCAGAAACACCAATAACAAAACCTTTCATTTTTGAGTTTTCTTTATAATTTTTAAGCCAATTAACAATATGCTTAACTACTTTTTCTTCTGATTTCATTTTTTTTACATATACCTTTTTAAATTTGTAGTGGTTTTAGATCATAAGTGAAAATAATTAATACAATTTATTTTGAAGCATTTTTTTAGAATTAATTTTTTTCTGATTCTTTTATTATTTTTTTGTTTTTGTAATCTTCAAGATTCCAATGAAAAAATTATAAATTCTATTAAAGTATCAATCAAAATAGATAGATTTGACAAGCTATTTCATAAGTCAGATTCAAATGAAATACCTAGACTAAAACAAAGATATCCTTTTCTTTTTCCTTCGAAATTTCACGATTCTATTTGGATAAATAGACAAAAAGATACTCTTCAGTTATTTTTGTTAGGTGAAGTAGAAAAAAAATTTCCTAAAATGGATTTTTTAGAGACTGAAATTAAAAATTTATTTCAGCACATTAAATTTTATTTTCCTAGCACTAAAATCCCAAAAGTTATAGGTTTAATAAATAATGTTGATTATCAAAATAAAACAATTTATAGAGATTCATTATTAATTATATCACTGGACACATATCTTGGCGAGTCTAATTTGTTGTATGAGGGGATTCCAAAATATATTAGGCAAGAAATGGATGAAAAGTATTTAACTTCCCATATTGCTGATAAGTTTGCTGAGAGTAAAATATTACCTCCAATGAATAAGTCATTTATAAATCAAATGATTTTTTATGGTAAAAAATTATATTTAAAAGACATTATATTGCCTAAAAAGTCAGATGCAATAAAAATCGGATATAAAGAGGATCAAATTAATTGGGCTTTCAATAACGAAAAATATATTTGGGAGTATATTTTGGAAAAAAAATTACTTTATGAGAATGATAGTTCACTTAAAAAAAGATTTCTTGATCCTTCTCCTTTTTCTAAATTTTATTTAGAAATAGACAATGAATCTCCAGGTAAAATAGGACAATGGCTTGGCTGGCAGATTGTTAGATCTTTTAGCGATAATAACCCTGATACTGAACTATTAGATATTTTATCAATGTCACCGGAGACTTTATTCAAAAAATCAAGTTATAAACCTTCTCGATGATGTCAAAAAAAAATACTCATATAAAAATTAATATTTCTTTAGATGAAAATAAAGTCGCAGAAAAAATAAAATGGTCCGCTCCTGATGGCGGTGTCAAAAATAAAGATGCTAAAGCTATGTTTTTATCCTTTTGGGACAGTGAAAAAATAGAGACTTTAAAAATGGATTTATGGATAAAAGAGATGCCTATAAATGAAATGAAATTGTTTTTCTATCAAAATATAGTCAGTTTGGGTGAGACGTATTTTAAAGCTACAAACGACAATAAAACTCATTTATCAATAAAAAAATTTTCAAAAGAATTTGCTGAACAAATAAAGCTAAAATTGAACAAATAGCTTTTTATTTAAAAATTTATAATTTTTGAAAATTGACTATTTGTTTTGTCTATATATTCAAGGATTTCATCTTTGCCTTTTAATTCTCTGGAAGAGCTTATGAAATAACTGGGTAATTTTGACCAATTTTTTTTTAAAAAATTAAGATAACTTGAAACATTCGATTTTATTTCTTTTTTTGAAATCTTATCACATTTTGTAAAAACTATGTTAAATGGCAATAAATTTTCTCCCATCCAATTAATGAAATTGACATCAATTAATTGAGGCTTAAGTCTAATATCTAATAACAAAAAAGTAGAGGTTAATTCTTTTCTATTTAGAAAGTAATTAGTTGTTAAATTTTTGAATTTCATTCTTGACAATTTAGAAGTTTTTGAATAACCATATCCAGGTAAATCAACTAAATACCATTTTTTATTTATTAAAAAATGATTTATCAGTTTTGTTTTTCCAGGAGAAGAAGAAATTTTAGCTAAATTTTTTTTCCCACAGATCATATTAATAAGAGAAGATTTTCCAACATTTGACCTTCCTATGAAAGCATATTCAGGGAAAGAGTGTTTAGGACATTCCTTTATGTTTGAATTACTTACAATAAATTCAGAATTAACAATTTTCATTTAAGGCATTAATTCAAAACTTATTTTTTTTTATCCATGAAAACATAATTTCATTAAACTTATCTGGATGCTCCATCATTGGGGCATGACCACAATTATTTATCCAGTATAAATCTGATACAGGAATAAGTGAATTAAATTCTTTTGCAACACTTGGAGGCGTTACATTATCTTGTTTTCCCCATATAATTGCTGTAGGTATTTTCATTTTGGGGAGATCTTTAGCCATATTATGTCTAATAGCACTTTTAGCAATAGCAAGAGTTTTAATAACTTTATTTCTATCATTTACAGTTTCAAATACATCATCAACAATTTTTTTTGTAGCAACTTTAGGATCAAAAAAAACATCTTGAGTTTTTGTTTTGATATATTCATAATCACCTCTTTTGGGATATCCATCTCCCATAGCATTCTCATAAAGTCCAGAGCTTCCAGTGATTATAATTCCTTTTACTTTTTCAGGATAAAATTTGGAAAAAAGTAAACTAATATGACCTCCTAAAGAATTTCCTAGCAAAATGATATTCTTAAGATTTTGAGAAATAACAAATTCATAGAGACAATTTGCTAACGATTTAACTGTAGTTTTTTGTAATGGGAGAGAATATAATGGAAGATGAGGTATCAAAACTCGATATCCTTTTTTCGGAAAAAAATCTATAACACCTTGAAAATTACTAAGGCCACCCATTAGACCATATAATACAACAATTGGAGAACCTTCACCAACTTCTACATGCTTAATATTATTATTTTCTTCCATGTTAGAAAACAATTAAATCTTTATGAAGATCAAATATATGCATTTCAACTCTAGTATTATAAATAATTTCAATTGAGAAACAGAGCTCTTAAATATATCCAAAGTGGTAAAACTTATTAACAATGTGGTAAAATGTGGTAAAATGTGGTAAAATAATTATATATTTGAATAGATAATTCAATAAAATGAAGCATTTCATCGGAACATATGAGTGCAAAGCCGATATAAAAGGCAGAATAATGCTTCCTGCACCATTGAAAAAACAGCTTTCATATAGTATTAAAGATGGATTTGTTATCAAAAGAGCTGTTTTTAATCCTTGTTTAGAGCTATATCCATTAAGTGAATGGGATAAATTAATAGAGAAAATAAATACTTTAAACAGGTTTGTCAAGAAGAATAATGACTTCATAAGAAGATTTACTGCCGGAGTAAAGCTTCTTGATATTGATTCAACAGGCAGGGTACTAATTCCAAAAAATTTAATCAATCATGCAAAAATAAATAAAGAAGTTGTTGTTTCATCAGCTCTCAATATACTTGAGATATGGGATAAGAATTTATATGAAAAATCAATTGATGAAGCAACTATTGACTTTGCTTCTCTAGCAGAACAAGTCATGGGTGACGAAAACAATGAAAAACTATCATAATCCAGTTTTATTAAATGAATCTATTAAAGGATTGAATATAAATCCTTTGGGTGTTTATGTTGACGTTACATTTGGAGGAGGTGGGCATTCTAGGGCTATACTAAGCAAATTATCGAGCAAGGGAAAACTTATTGCATTTGATCAAGATGTTTCTGCCTCAACAAATTTAATTGATGACAGTAGATTTAAATTGATACCTACAAATTTTTCAAATTTAAAGAAGCAATTAGACCTTCATGAGATAGATCAAATTTCAGGACTGATTGCTGATTTTGGTATATCCTCCCATCAATTGGATAAAAAAGAAAGGGGTTTTTCAATTAGACTTGATGGTCCATTAGATATGAGGATGAACAAAAAAAATAAATTAAATGCTAAGGAAGTAGTAAACAGTTACAATGAAACAAAATTAGTATCAATATTCAAGAATTACGGCGAGTTAAAACGTGCAAGAGTTTACACAAAAAAAATTGCTCAATCAAGAAGAAAGGAAAAAATAATATCAACTAAAGACTTGCAAAATTTATTGAAGCCTTTAATTCCTAAACAAAAATTAAACAAAGAAATGGCTAAAATTTTCCAAGCAATTAGAATTGAGGTAAATAAAGAATTGGATGCAATTAAAACCCTTTTACTACAGACATCTGACTTTATTTCCAAAGGTGGCCGATTAGTATGTATATCATATCATTCTCTCGAAGACAGATTGGTTAAAAATTTCATAAGAGATGGGAATTTTGATGGAAATGCAAAAGTAGATTTTTATGGCAATAAATTCTTTCCATTCAAAAAAATAGGTGATCTGATAACTCCCTCAAAAAGGGAGTTAATTAATAATAAAAGATCCAGAAGCGCAAAACTAAGAATTGCAGAAAAAATATGAGAGGAATTTTGTCAATATTAAACTTTGAGTTCCTTGTAAAGGATAATGCTTTTAAAAACTGGCGAATAATATTATATGTGTTAATGTTATCAGTAATTATGATAGCAAGCGGACACAGTACAGATAAGAAAATTTTTCAAATAGCTTCTTTAAATGAGGAAATAAGATTATTGAAGAGTGAGTTTATAGATCAAAGAACAAATTTAATGAAGTTAAAAATGGAAACAAAGATAATGCATGAATTAGGACCTCTTGGTATTAGCCCTTCAAAAGAACCCGCAATAAAAATAATTGTTTCAAATGATTGATGAGCTTTTAAAAAAAATAATGAATCGTTTCTATTTTGTGATTTGCTTCATGATAATTTTCTCATTTGTATTGATGGGTAAATTGATTTATATCCAAGTAGTCCAGGGAGAAAAATATAAGATTATAGCATCTAACCAAACAGTAAAGAATGTAGTGTTACAACCCAGTAGAGGGAATATATATTCTGAACACGGAAGTTTAATGGCAACATCTGTTGCTCAATATGAAGTCAGGTGGGATTCAAAGGTTCCTACTAATTCATTATATAATAACAACAAAGAAAAGTTGGCAAAGGATTTATCTTTAATTCTCCAGACACCATACACTAAATTATATGAAAGCCTTGAAAATGCAAGGAAAAATAATAATAGATATATGCTAATTGCTAAAAATTTAAGCTATTCAAAGCTAAAAAAGATAAGGTCATTACCAATTTTTAATTTACCTTCTTTTAAGGGAGGTCTGATAGTAGAACAGCAAATAAAAAGAGAACATCCGCTTGGTAAAATTGCTGAGAGGACAATTGGTTATGAGCAAAAAAATCTAAATGGAAATTATTTTAGAGTCGGAATTGAAGGAGCTTTTGGAACATATCTTCGAGGGGAAGAAGGGAGAAGATTGAAACAAAGAATCGCAAATGGACAATGGAAGCCAATTAATGATGTTAATGAAAAAGAACCAACACAGGGTCATGATGTATATACTACTATTAATCTCAATATTCAGGATATTACTCATTCAGCATTACTAGAACAGCTTGAAAAATACAAAGCAGACCATGGAACTGCTGTTGTAATGGAAACAAAAACAGGAAAAATTAGGGCGATAGTTAATTTGGGCAGGACATCTAAGGGGACTTATTATGAAAAATTAAATTATGCCGTGGGAGAACTAAATGAACCTGGATCTACTTTTAAGCTTATTTCAATGATTGCTGCTCTTGAGGACAAAGCTATTGATCTTGAAGATTTGGTTGATACGGGAAACGGAGAAATAACTTTTTATAACAAATACAAGGTCAGAGATGTAAAAAAAGGAGGTTATGGATTAATACCAGCCTCTAAAGTTTTTGAATTATCATCTAACGTAGGTATGGTAAATATAGTCCATAATTACTACAAAGATGATCCAAGTAAATTTGTAAATAGGTTATATAATATGGGGGTTAATAAGCCCTTGGGAGTTTCAATAAAAGGCGAGCCAAAACCTAAAATACCTTATCCATCTGATAAAGATTGGGATGGATTAGATTTACCATGGATGGCATATGGATATGGATTATCTATGACACCTCTTCAAATTCTTTCATTTTACAATGCTATTGCCAATAATGGAGAATTATTACGACCTCAGTTAATAGAAAAAATCACCAATACTGGAGAAAAACCTCAGAAAGTATTTAAAAAAGAAATTATAAATCCATCGATTTGTTCAGAAGAAACATTAATCAAAATTAAAAGTATGTTATTTAATGTAGTTGATAAAAAATGGGGAACAGCAAATCAAATAAAAGACAGTTTATTTAATCTAGCTGGAAAAACAGGTACTTCCCAGCTTGATTACACAAAAAAAGAGGTTCAATATATTTCAAGTTTTGTAGGATATTTTCCTGCAGAAAATCCAAGATATTCATGTATAGTGGTTATTCACAGACCAGATAAATCGCTAGGTTATTATGGATCTACTGTAGCTGCCCCAGTTTTTAAAAAAATTGCAAAAAAAATATATATATCAACTCCAAAAAACATAATAATTAAACCAAGTGAAATTAGATTGTCTTTAAACAAAGCTCAAAATGACAAAAAAAATAATATTGAAATTCCAGATTTATTAGGTAAAACTAGTTTAGATGCAATTTCAATAGTTGAAAAATTAGGATTGAACTTTAAAATTGTTGGTAATGGAAGAGTTATAAAGCAATCTATAAAGCCTGGAACTAAAATAAAAGTTGGACAGTTAATTGTTTTAGAATTTTCATGAAAAAAGTTAAAGACATATTATACAAAGTATCAGTTCAAACAATAATTGGATCTACTGAAGTTAAAGTTAAACACATAACATTTGATTCTAGAAATGTTTTAGAAAATTCTTTATTTATTGCCATACCAGGAACTAATATTGACGGACATACATTTATCGATGATGCTATCAAAAATGGAGCAGGAGTAATTATTTGTCAAAGATTACCATCAAATTTAGTTGAAGGAAAAGTTTATGTTATTGTTGAAGATTCAAAAATTGCACTCGGCCTTATTGCTTCAAACTTTTATGAAAATCCATCTGAAAAGATTGATCTTATTGGTGTTACAGGGACAAATGGGAAAACAACTATTTCAACTCTATTGTATAAAGTTTTTAACTCTCAAGATATTTCTTCAGGTCTAATTTCAACAGTTGAGATAAAATTTAACAAAAGATCAATTTCAACAAATCTGACTACACCTGATCCACTGACAATAAATTCATCACTAGATGAAATGCTAAAATCTGGTATTAAAAAATGCTTTATGGAAGTCTCTTCACATGGTATTGATCAAAAAAGAATTTATGGATTAAGATTTAAAGGAATTTTGTTTACTAATCTAACTCATGATCATCTTGATTATCATAAGACTTTCAAAAATTATCGAGATGTTAAAAAACAAGTTTTTGATTCTTTAAGTAAGGATTCTTTTGCGTTAATCAATCTTGATGATAGAAACGCAGAATTTATGATACAGAATTCAAGTGCTAAAAAATATACATACGCTTTAAATCGGATAGCTGATTTTAAAGCTAAGGTCCTAGAAAATCAAATAAGAGGGATGCTTTTAAAGATTAAGGAAAATGAAATTTGGACACAAATGTTAGGAGAATTCAATGCATATAATTTATTAGCTGTTTTTGCAGTTTCAATAATACTTGGACTAGATGAGTTGTCAACATTGAAAAAACTGAGTCAGCTTCAAGGAGTTCCTGGAAGATTTCAAACTTTTTATACTCAAAACAATATATTGATAATAATTGACTATGCTCATACACCTGATGCATTAAAAAACATATTATCATCAATAAATAATATTAGAACCAAAAATGAAAGTCTCTTAACTATAATTGGTTGTGGTGGTGATCGTGATAAGAAAAAGAGACCAAAAATTGGAGAAGTTGCAGCTAAATTTAGTTCTAAAGTAATTTTTACATCTGATAATCCCAGAAATGAGAATCCAGAGTCAATCATTGACGAAATGATTACAGGAGTAAGTCCTGTTGATTATAAAAAAATAAGAATTATTATTAAAAGAGAAGAGGCAATATCTGCCGCTTATAAGGAAACTACACCTGGAGACATAGTACTTATTGCAGGTAAAGGACATGAAAAATATCAGGAAATAAAGGGTAAAAAATACCCATTTAATGATCTTGAATATGCAAGAAAAATTTTTATTAAAACATAAGTATTATGCTATACTATTTATTTGAATACATAGAAAATGCATATGAATTCCCCGGAGCCTCATTATTTCAGTTTCTTTCTTTTAGAGCAGCATTAGCTGTCTTACTCTCTCTATCTATTACATTAATTTATGGCAATAAAATAATTCTCTTTTTAAAGAAGAATCAAGTTGGAGAAACAGTGAGAGAATTAGGACTTGATGGGCAAATAGAAAAAACAGGGACGCCGACAATGGGAGGTATAATAATAATTCTTGGAACATTAATACCTGTCATATTAATTGCTCGTATAGACAATATATATATAGTTCTACTTATTGTAACTACTCTTTGGATGGGTTTAATTGGAATGATTGATGATTACATAAAAATTTTTAAAAAAAATAAGAGAGGGTTAAAAGGAAAGTTTAAGATAATAGGTCAGTTAGTTCTTGGATTATTTGTTGGATCAATACTTTATTTTCATCCTGATGTTACTGTCAGACAAGAAATTGAGACATATAATAAATCTGAGCAAATTAAAACAAGTCAAGTTTTCTCAGATGAAAAAAAAGCTACAATTACAACTATACCTATGGTAAAAGATAATGAATTTAACTATGTTAGTCTAATAAGCTGGATTTCCCCAAAACTTGAAAAATATGATTGGATAATTTTTATCGCAGTAGTTATATTTATTATCACTGCTGTTTCAAATGCTGCTAATTTGACTGATGGGATAGATGGTTTGACTGCTGGCACATCGGTTATTATAGTGATGGCTCTAGGAATTTTTTCTTGGGTTTCAGGAAATTTAATTTTTGCAGATTATTTGAACATTATGTTTATTCCAAGAGTAGGCGAGGTTACTATTTTTATAGCAGCTTTTACAGGATCTTTAATTGGATTCTTATGGTATAACACCTTCCCTGCTTCTGTTTTTATGGGAGATACAGGAAGTTTAACTATTGGGGCTATTATTTCTGTTTTATGTTTTATTACAAGGAAAGAATTATTAATACCTATTCTTTGTGGAGTGTTTTTCATTGAGACTTTATCAGTACTTCTTCAAGTAGGGTACTTTAAGTATACAAAGAAAAAATTTGGGGTTGGAAAAAGAATTTTTAGAATGTCTCCACTCCATCATCATTTCCAAATTAAGGGTTTTCATGAAAGTAAAATAGCAACAAGATTTTGGATTATAACAGTACTTCTGGTAGTAATATCAATCGTAACACTTAAGATAAGATAATGGCAGGTAAAATAGTCATATTAGGTGCGGGAGAGAGTGGTTTAGGTACAGCTTTTTTAGCTTGTAAAAAAGGACTTAAGGTTTTTCTTTCAGATAATAACATTATTTCGAAAAAAACTAAGGAAAAACTAAATTTAATGGGTGTTTCATGGGAAGAGAAAAAGCATTCATTGTCAAAAATGAAAGATGCTGATTGGATAATTAAAAGTCCTGGAATCGATAATAAATCTAGGATAATTGTTCAACTACGTGAGATGGATCTTCCAATTATTTCTGAAATAGAATTTGCTTCAAAATTTACTAGTTCAAAAATTATTGCTATAACAGGCAGTAATGGAAAAACTACAACTGCTCTGCTTACACATCATTTGTTATCTCAGGGAGGTTTGAAAGTTGGAGTAGCTGGTAATATTGGAAATAGTTTTGCTAGGGAAATTGCTGAAAATGAATATGATTATTATGTTCTTGAAGTTAGTAGCTTTCAATTAGATGACATAATTAATTTTTCACCAAACATTGGTGTTATCACAAATATTGTACCTGATCATATGGATAGATATGAAAATAATTTTGAAAAATATCTTAACTCAAAGCTCAAGATTACAAAGAATCAAACTAAAGATGACCTATTAATTTTCAATTCTGATGATCAAAATTTGACAGAAAAAATACTTAGTCTAAAAACTAAAGCAGAATTACACACTTATGGAAAAAAAAATGATTGGTTAAATAACACATACCATAATGAAGAAAATATAATTATTAAAACAAAAAAAAGAAAAACTATGATTAATACAGCAGAATTTTCTCTTTCTGGACAACATAATTTACTTAATGCAATGGCTGCTGTAACAATTGCAAATTTATTTGAAATAAGTAAAGAAAAAATAAGGGAAAGCTTAACAAATTTTAAAGGAGTACCTCATCGTTTAGAAAAAGTCTTAAAAATTCGAAACGTTAATTACATAAATGATTCAAAAGCCACAAATGTTAATGCAACCTTTTACGCTCTTGAAAGCATAAACACCCCTACAGTATGGATTGCTGGAGGTGTTGATAAAGGTAATGATTACAATCAGTTACTACCTCTAGTTCATGAAAAAGTTAAAGCAATAATTTGTTTAGGAAAAAACAATGATAAATTATTTGAAATATTTAATCCAATTGTTGACTTAATGTTTGAAGCTGAGACAATGTCTCATGCAGTTAAAATGGCTCATAAACTTGCTGAGAGAAAAGATAGTGTTCTTCTTTCACCTGCATGTTCAAGCTTTGATCGATTTAGAAATTATGAAGACAGAGGAGATCAGTTTAAAAAGGCAGTAAAAAACCTATAAAAATTTTTTTAATTATGAAATTTTATAACATCAACCTTTTATTAATAGTAGCATTTATTCATATTGGTTTATTTGCTCAACAAGACGCACAATACACAAACTATATGTATAATACACAAATTGTTAATCCAGCCTATGTAGGCAATAGAGGTTTAACAAGTATTAATCTTCTGGCACGAACTCAGTGGTTAGACTTAGAGGGTTCTCCAGAAACTACTGCTTTATCAATAGATAGTTCAATCGGAGACAATGAAAGGATGGGAATAGGTCTCTCAGTTTTTAGTGATAAAATTGGACCTACTTCTGAGAATAGAGTTAATGTAGATTACTCTTATGCAATAAATTTTCTTTGGTCAAAGTTGACTTTTGGAATAAAAGCTGGACTTGTTGAGATGGATATAGATTATTCAAAGTTAAATATTGCAAATCTTAGCGATCCATTACTAAAGTATAATTATAATAAAATACAGCCAAGATTAGGAGTAGGATTTTATTTTAATACAGAGAAATACTATTTAGGATTTTCAGCCCCTAATATTTTAGAAACAAAATATTATGATGAATTAAATATTGAAAATACTTTTTTTTCAAAAGTATCTGATAGAATTCATTATTATCTAATCGCAGGATATGTTTTTGACATAAACTCAAAGGTAAAAGTAAAACCAGCTTCGTTGGTCAAAGTTGTCAGGGGAGCTCCAGTCCAATGGGACCTTTCCATGAATTTTTTATTTAATTATAAAGTAACTCTTGGAATATCTAATAGATTGGATTCAGCAATAAGTGCTTTGGGAGGGTTTCAGCTATCTGATAATTTTTTTGTTGGACTTAGCTATGACTATACTACCCATCAAATAAAACAATTTAATGATGGCACGTATGAACTTATTTTGAGAATTGATCTAATGAATAGGGATAGAAAAATTTTAACACCAAGATTCTTTTAAAATTGAAAAGAAATACTATTATACAGGGAGATAAATCACTTTGGGGTATATTAACACTACTTGTTATTTTTTCTTTTTTGCCAGTATTTAGCGCAAGTTCAAACCTAGTATATGTTATTGGAAAAGGAACAACGTGGGGATATCTTTTTAAACATTTGTTGTTAATGAGTTTTGGTTTTGTTCTTATGTTTATTGTTCATAGGATACCTTACCATTATTTTAAAGGTATCTCAATACTGGCATTACCTGTTGTAATTTTATTATTAATTTATACCAACTCTCAAGAAACTATAATTCAAGGTGCAAATGCCAGTAGATGGATTGAAATTCCAATAGTGGGATTTAGCTTCCAAACCTCTTCCTTAGCTGGATTAATATTAATAATATATGTTGCACATTTTTTAGATAAGAAAAAGTTTAAATACATAAAATTAAAAAGTTCAGTTTTTTCACTTTGGATTCCTGTTTTTTTAATTATTTCTCTGATTTTACCATCTAATTTTTCAACTGCAGCATTGATGTTTTTAATCATAATAATTCTTCTTTTTGTTGGGGGTTATCCAGTAAAAAGAATTATAACTATGTTAATTCTAGCATTTACTTTTCTTATATTTTTTATTTTAACTTCAAAAGCATACCCAGAATTAATTCCAAATCGAGTTGACACATGGATTAGCAGAATAGAAAGTTTTAAAAATGGACATGATTTAGAATCAAACTATCAAATTGAAAAGGCAAAGACAGCAATTGCATCTGGTGGTTTTCTTGGATTAGGTGCAGGTAAAAGTGTAATGAAAAATTTTTTACCTCAAAGTTCATCAGACTTTATATATGCAATCATTATTGAGGAATTTGGATTAATGGGAGGATTAGGTATAATTATTTTGTATTTGCTAATGCTTTTCAGAATTGTTGTAATTGCTCACAAATCAAAAAAATTCTTTGGAAAATTAATTGTTATTGGTCTAGGAATTCCTGTTGTAATTCAAGCTTTTGTCAATATTGGAGTTGCTTTACAAATTCTTCCAGTAACAGGACAAAATCTTCCTTTAATTAGCAGTGGAGGTACAGCTGCTTGGATTACATGTATTTCTTTTGGAATTATATTAAGTGTAAGTTCTTGTCGTGATGAGATACATGACGATTTAGTTGAAAATAAAGAAAATAATAACCCAATTGCGATATTAAGTGAAACAGCATAAAATAATTATTTCTGGAGGTGGTACAGGAGGTCATTTATTTCCTGCAATAGCAATAGCTGAAGAACTATTGATTGAGTATCCAAAAACAGATATTTTATTTGTTGGAGCTCTAAATAAAATTGAGATGCAAAAGGTTCCTGAGGCTGGATTCAGAATTATAGGTCTTTGGATAGATGGATTTAAAAGAACAAATTTTTTTAAAAATGTTTTTTTACCAATAAAACTAATTCATAGTTTATTTAAATCTTTAAGGATCCTATTGAGCTTTAAACCTGATATTGTAATTGGTACAGGAGGATATGCCAGTGGACCAATACTATTTATTGCAAGTTTATTAAAATTTCCAACTTTAATTCAAGAACAAAACTCATATCCTGGGATTACAAATAAGATACTTTCGAAAAGAGTTAATAAAATTGCTGTTGCATATGAAGGAATGGATCAATTTTTCCCGAATGAAAAAATAACAATAACAGGTAATCCTGTAAGAAAATTTATTTTAAGAAATCAAAATTTACAAAAACGAGATAAAAACAATTTTAAATTTGATCCTAATAAAAAAGTTTTACTTGTTTTAGGGGGGAGTAATGGCTCAAAAAGAATAAATGAATTAATATTTTCTAATTTAAATTATTTTAAGAGAAATGAAATTCAGATTTTATGGCAGTGTGGATCCCTATATTTTGAGAGGTATTTTCATCTTCAAAATTCAGGTGTTGTTATCTTTTCCTTTACAAATGAAATTTACAAGTTATATTCTGCTTCAGATTATATTATTTCTCGTTCTGGAGCAATAACATTATCTGAATTGGCCTGTGTAGGGAAACCATTAATACTAATTCCTTCCCCTAATGTTGCAGAAGATCATCAAAAACTTAATTCTCAAGCACTATCTAAGAGAAAAGCTGCTATAGTAATTGAAGAGAAGTTTTTAGATGAAAAATTTAAAATTGGTTTTGAAAAATTATTATCAAATAAATCATTACAAATGTCGCTCTCTACTAATTTAAAAAAAATGGCCAAGCCAAATGCTAGTAAAAACATTGTTCGGTTAATTAAAGAAATTATATAAATGGAAATTATTGACAGATATTATTTTATTGGTATAGGAGGAATTGGAATGTCTTCTTTAGCTAAATACTTATTAGATAGTGGATCTATTGTTTCTGGATATGATAAAACAAACGGATCTATTACAGACATGTTAAATGAAAATGGAATTCAAGTTATTTTCAAAGATTCTATTGAATCTATTCCTAAGAAATTTAAATTAAAAGGGACAAAAGTAATTTATACTCCTGCAATACCAAATGACAATATTCAACTAAATTATTTCAGGAACAATGGCTTTGAAGTTAGAAAAAGATCTTATCTGTTAGGAAAACTAACAAAAGACTCCAAATTATTTGCGATAGCTGGGACTCATGGGAAAACTACTACCAGTACTATATTATCTCATATGTGTAATTCAATTCAACTAAAGTTTACTGCATTTTTAGGAGGAATAGCAAATGGATTTAATAGTAATTTAATTAATAATGGCAGTGAATTTTCAATAGTTGAAGCTGATGAATATGATAGGTCTTTTTTAGAGCTAAATCCAACAATTTCATGCATTACATCAATGGACTCGGATCATCTTGATATATACGAAAATAATTCTAATCTTGTTAAAGCATTCAAGCAATTTTCAAAAAAAACAAAAAAGCACCTTTTAGTTGCAAAAGGTCTTCCAATAAAAGGAAATACTTTTTCATTAAATCAAAACGCTGATTATTATGCATCAAATATATTAGAAAAAAATTTAGGATATGAATTTGATTTTCATACTCCATCTAAGATATACAATAATATAAAGTTTAATCTAATTGGGCGTCATAATTTATCAAATGCTATTGCCGCAGCTGCAATGTTGGATCTTGCAAATATTCCTTTAGACAATGCTTTAAATTCCTTAAAAGATTTTAAGGGTTTGAAACGTAGAATTGAAATTTTTAAAATATTAGGAAGCGTAGTAATAGATGATTATGCTCACCATCCAACTGAAATTGATTCTATATTTAAAACTATTGAAGAAAGATATTCAAACAAGAGGAAGGCAGTTATTTTTCAACCTCATTTATTTTCTAGAACTAGGGATTTTTTAAATCAGTTTGCACATTCTTTATCTCAATTTGATGAGGTTTATTTAACAGAAATTTATCCTGCAAGAGAAAAGCCCATAGCTGGAATTAATTCAAAGAAAATAATTGATAAAATTGATAATCAGATAAAAAAGATTGTATATAAAGATGATATAGAAAAAACAATAAAAGAGTCAAAAGCAAATTTGTTTGCTGTTCTTGGAGCAGGGGATATTGGTGATGAATTAGAAAAATTAAAAATTAAATATAAAGTTTATGAAAATTAAGGACATTATATTTTTTACAATAATGATTTTTATTATGCTATCAATAATAGGATTTTCTTATTGGAGAAATAAAAAAAGATTAATCAAAATAGATGAAATTGTTTTTATATCCGGATCCCCCAAATTTTTGAATTACGAATTAATAAACAAATTATTAGAGATTGAGTTAGATAAAATTTCAGAAAGCAAAGAATCTATAAATTTGACCTCTCTTGAATCATTTTTTGAGACTAATCCATATATATACAATGCAGAATTATATTATTATCCTAGTGGATCGTTAGGAATATCTATTAAAGAGGAAGAGCCTGAATTAAAAATAATCTCTGATACCACATTTTACCTTAATCATAAAGGATTTAAAGTTCCTGTTTCAAAAAAATATAAACCAGATTTACCAAGTTTTATTGGAAATCTAGAGAAAAACAAAATTAAAGAACTTCTTTTTTTAGTTAGTAATTTCAAAAAAGATTTTTTCCTAAAAAAAGAATTAAAAACAATTCGATATGAATCAAATTCTTACTATATAAAATTGAATTCGTTTGATTTTGAAGTAGAATTTGGTAGCATAAATAATCTTGAAGAAAAAATTAAAAAACTAAAAGTTTTTTCAGCATTTTACAATAGCATGGAAACTAAATCGGATTATAAAAAAATAAGTTTAAAGTATAATAAACAAGTAGTTGCATCATAAAATTTTAATTATGGAAAAATCAAAAATTTCAGTAGGCTTGGACATTGGGACAACAAAGATTGTTGTTATGGCTGGCAAAAGAAACGAATTTAATAAAGTTGAAATATTAGGAATTGGAAAATCTAAAAGCTTAGGTGTTCATAGGGGTGTTGTCAATAATATTACTCAGACAATTCAGTCAATTCAGCAAGCCGTGGAAGAAGCAAAAAATCTTTGCGAAGATAATATTGAAGAGGTTGTAGTAGGAATTGCTGGGCAACATATAAGAAGTCTTCAGCACAGTGATTACATAACAAGGCCTAACCCTGAGAAAGTAATTTCTCAAGAGGATATCGATAAATTAATTCTGCAAGTTTATAAATTAGTTATGTTACCAGGAGAAGAAATTATCCATGTTTTACCGCAGGAATATAAAGTTGATGGACAATCTGAGATTAAAGAACCTATCGGAATGTACGGGGGAAGATTGGAAGCTAATTTTCACGTTGTTGTAGGTCAGGTTTCATCTATTAAAAATATTGGCCGATGCATTAAAAGTGCTGGTCTTTCAATGGGTAATATTACACTTGAACCACTTGCTTCATCAGAAGCCGTTTTAAGTAGGGAGGAGAAAGAGGCGGGAGTCGCACTAATTGATATAGGAGGAGGAACTACAGATCTAGCAATATTCAAAGATGGAATAATTAGGCATACTGCTGTAATTCCTTTTGGAGGGAATGTTATTACTGAAGATATAAAAGAAGGATGTTCTATCATAGAGAAACAAGCAGAACTACTCAAAATAAAGTTTGGTTCAGCTTGGCCTGGTGAGAACAAGGATACTGAAATAGTTTCAATTCCTGGGCTTAGAGGAAGAGATCCAAAAGAAATATCTTTAAAGACTCTTTCTAAAATTATTAATGCAAGAGTAGTTGAGATAATTGAACAGGTTCATTTGGAAATAAAAAATTATGGTAACGATGAACAAAAGAAAAAACTTATTGGAGGAATAGTACTAACTGGAGGAGGAAGTCAATTAAAACATCTAAAACAATTAGTTGAATATATAACAGGAATGGATACTAGGATTGGCTATCCGAGTGAACACCTCGCTGGAGACACTAATAAATCTAATACGGAACCAATGTTTTCAACTGCTGTTGGATTATTATTAAATGCTTTAGAAGGAGAGATATATGATAGTGGTCAAGAAAAAAATGTGGATGAACTTTCAATGGAGAAAGATGAATCTGAATCAAATAATTCTTCAGAATTATCTAGTGAAATTAATATTAAAAGAAAATCAATACTAGATAAATGGGTTGAGAAATTTAAAGAATTTTTAGATAACGCTTAAAATAAATAATCAATGGAATCTATACAATCAGAAAAATTAAGCTTTGATTTGCCAAAAAATGTCAGTAACGTAATTAAGGTCATTGGAGTTGGCGGAGGAGGAAGTAATGCAATTAATTATATGTTTAAACAAGGAATTAATGGGGTTGATTTTGTTGTCACCAATACTGATGCTCAGGCGTTGAATGAAAGTCCTGTTCCTATAAAAATTCAGTTAGGAGCTTCTTTGACGGAGGGCCTTGGAGCAGGAGCAAATCCAGAAGTTGGAGCTCAAGCTGCAAAAGAAAGTTTTGAAGATTTAAAAAATTTATTAACCACCCAAACTAAAATGGTCTTTATTACTGCAGGAATGGGAGGAGGGACTGGGACAGGAGCAGCCCCAATTATAGCAAAAATGGCTAAAGAACTTGATGTTTTAACAGTAGGAATTGTTACAATGCCATTTGATTTTGAAGGTAAAATCAGAATTAATCAGGCTGAAGAGGGGCTTGAAAACATTAAAAAATCAGTAGATTCATTAATTGTTATAAATAATAACAAATTAAGAGAAGTATATGGTAACTTAGGATTTAAAGCTGGGTTTTCAAAGGCTGATGAAGTTTTGGCATCAGCTGCCAAGGGAATTGCAGAAGTTATTACGCATCATTACACTCAGAATGTTGATCTTAAAGATGCAAGGACAGTTTTGTTTAATAGCGGGACTGCTATAATGGGTTCAGCATCATCTTCTTCTAATAATCGAGCTCAGGATGCAATTACAAAAGCTTTAGATTCTCCATTGTTAAACGATAACAGAATTGTTGGCTGTAAAAACGTTCTATTGTTAATTGTTTCTGGAAATGAGGAGATTACGATTGATGAAATCGGCGAAATTAATGACTTTATTCAAGAAGAAGCAGGTAATAACACCAATATTATTATGGGCGTCGGTGAAGATGAAAGTCTTGTT
>MDTD01016933.1_pt1 | contig 49446 bp, 38 predicted proteins | sample 811221 | NCBI WGS metagenome assembly MDTD01 (sample SAMN05326646, study PRJNA326480) | marine metagenome | isolation source: seawater | place: Pacific Ocean: South West | collected 2011 | reverse complement strand
GTCGACAGGATGTCCTGCGGCGCCGGGTTACCGTCCATCAGGTATTCACCACGCTTGATGAAGTCGCCATCCTGGACGGCCAGGTGCTTGCCTTTCGGGACCAGGTAGTCGACCTGCTCTCCACCTTCCTCCATCGGAACGATCGAGACGCGACGCTTGTTCTTGTAGTCGCGGCCGTAGAGGACTTTGCCGTCCACTTCGGCGATGATCGCGTGGTCCTTCGGACGGCGGGCTTCGAAGAGTTCGGCAACACGCGGCAGACCACCGGTGATGTCCTTCGTCTTCGCACCACCCGTCGTGACACGAGCAAGCGTATCGCCCGCCTCGATCATGTCGCCATCGACAACCGAGAGGATCGCTCCCACGGAGAGGAGGTAAACGGCGTCAGAACCGTTCGGCAGTTTGACGGGGTTGCCGTCCTTGCCGACGATCTGCACCGACGGCTTGATGTCTGCCGACTTGGTGGCCGAGCGCCAGTCGATGATGACGCGCGAGGAGATACCCGTCGCTTCGTCTGTCTCTTCCCGCACCGACACGCCGTCGATCACGTCAACGAGTTTCACTTCGCCTTTGACTTCCGACACGATCGGCTGGGCAAACGGATCCCAGTCAGCCAGCAACGTGCCCGGCGTAACCTTCTCGGCATCCTTGATCATCAGGCGCGTACCATACGCCGGACGGAAGGACTGGCGGGTCCGGCCTTCGGCATCGACGATTTCCACCTGCATGCGGCGGCCCACGACGACGATCGTCTTGTCCTTGCGGGTGACGAATTCGCCATCCTTGAACCGGACCGTGCCTTCGAAGCTGGCTTCGACGGACGACTGGTCGGCCACCTGCGCAGCACCACCGATGTGGAACGTCCGCATGGTGAGCTGGGTTCCCGGCTCGCCGATGGACTGGGCGGCAATAACGCCGACCGCTTCGCCGCGGTTGACCGGCGTACCGCGCGCGAGGTCGCGGCCGTAGCACTGGGCACAGATGCCGTTCTTGGTTTCGCAGGTGAGCGGCGAACGGACCTTGATGACATCGACACCGGCCTTCTCGATCGCGTCGGCCAGCTCTTCATCGATATAGGTGTTCGCCACGGCAACCAGGTTGCCATCAACGCCCTTCACATCCTCGCCCGTGACACGACCAAGGATACGTTCGCTGATCGACACGACAACGTCGGCGCCTTCCATAACGGCGGAGACCTCGATGCCCTTCTCGGTGCCGCAATCATCTTCGTTGATGATGCAGTCCTGAGCGACGTCAACGAGGCGGCGGGTCAGGTAACCCGAGTTCGCCGTCTTCAGAGCCGTATCTGCCAGACCCTTACGGGCACCGTGCGTCGAGTTGAAGTACTCAAGAACGGTGAGGCCTTCCTTGAAGTTCGAGATGATCGGCGTCTCGATGATTTCACCCGACGGCTTGGCCATCAGGCCGCGCATCCCGGCGAGCTGTTTCATCTGGTTCTTTGAACCACGTGCACCGGAGTCGGCCATCATGAAGATCGAGTTCACCTGAGCCTTACGTACGCCCTTGGCGACCTGGTTCTTCGAGGCCGAGTCCATCATGGCGTCAGCAACCTTGTCGGTACAGCTCGACCAGGCATCAACGACCTTGTTGTATTTCTCACCACGCGTGATGAGGCCGTCTGCATACTGACGCTCGTACTCGGAGACCTGCTCCTTCGTCGCGGCGACCAGCTTCTGCTTCGCTTCCGGGATGACCATGTCGTCCTTGCCGAAGGAGATACCGGCCTTACAGGCTTCCTTGAAGCCGAGTTCCATCATCTTGTCACAGAAGATGACCGTCGCTTTCTGGCCACACAGGCGATAGACCTCGTCGATGATCTTGCCGATCATCTTCTTGGTCATCGTCGTGTTCACGAGGTCAGGCTGGATGCCTTTCATGCGTGGCAGGATGTTGGCAATCATGTAACGACCCGGGGTCGTGTCGATGATCCAGCGACGCGGATTACCTTCCTCGTCGACGCCTTCATACATCGCCTTGATCTTGGAGTGCAGCGTGACGAAGCCATAATCGAGCGCCTGCTCGATCTCAGCGAGCTCGGAGAACACCATGCCCTCGCCTGCCTGCTCGTCTTGGTCCAGCGACAGATAGTAGAGGCCGAGAACGATGTCCTGAGACGGAACGATGATCGGCTTGCCGTTGGCTGGCGAGAGGATGTTGTTGGTCGACATCATCAGCACGCGGGCTTCCAGCTGGGCCTCAAGGCTCAGCGGCACATGCACAGCCATCTGGTCGCCGTCGAAGTCGGCGTTGAACGCGGCGCAGACCAGCGGGTGCAGCTGGATGGCCTTGCCTTCAATCAGCTTGGGCTCGAACGCCTGGATGCCGAGACGGTGCAGCGTCGGCGCACGGTTCAGCAGAACCGGGTGCTCGCGGATCACCTCGTCCAGGATATCCCAGACTTCCGGCTTTTCCTTCTCGACCAGTTTCTTGGCCGCCTTGACCGTGCCTGCGAGGCCTTTGGCATCGAGGCGGGCATAGATGAACGGCTTGAACAGCTCCAGCGCCATCTTCTTCGGCAGGCCACACTCGTGCAGCTTGAGGCTCGGGCCAACCACGATGACCGAACGGCCGGAATAGTCGACGCGCTTGCCGAGCAGGTTCTGGCGGAAGCGGCCCTGCTTGCCTTTCAGCATGTCGGAGATCGACTTCAGCGGACGCTTGTTGGTGCCTGTGATCGTCCGGCCGCGGCGGCCGTTGTCGAACAGGGCATCGACCGATTCCTGCAGCATCCGTTTTTCGTTACGGATGATGATATCCGGCGCGCGAAGTTCCATCAGGCGCTTCAGGCGGTTGTTCCGGTTGATCACGCGGCGGTAGAGGTCGTTGAGGTCAGACGTCGCGAAGCGGCCACCGTCCAGCGGCACCAGCGGGCGCAGGTCGGGCGGGATAACCGGGATCACGTTCAGGATCATCCATTCCGGCTTGGCGCGGGACTGGAGGAAGGACTCAACCACTTTCAGGCGCTTGGAGACCTTCTTGGTTTTCAGTTCGGAGGTCGACTCCTTGAGGTCCTCGCGCAGCGTCTCTGCCAGCGTCGGCAGATCGAGCGACATGAGAATCTCGCGGATGGCCTCAGCACCGATCATGGCGGTGAAGGCGTCCTCGCCCAGATTGTCCTGGGCATCCATGTACTCTTCTTCCGTCAGGAGCTGCTTCGGCTCCAGTTCGGTCAGGCCCGGCTCGATCACGATATAGCTCTCGAAGTAGAGCACGCGCTCGACGTCCTTCAGTGCCATGTCGAGCAGCGAAGAAATCCGGGACGGAAGGGATTTGAGGAACCAGATGTGGGCAACCGGCGCAGCCAGGTCGATGTGGCCCATGCGCTCACGCCGAACGCGCGCCAGCGTCACTTCCACACCGCACTTCTCGCAGGTGATGCCGCGATACTTGATGCGTTTGTACTTACCGCAAAGACACTCATAGTCTTTCTGCGGGCCGAAGATCCGCGAACAGAACAGACCGTCGCGCTCCGGCTTGAAAGTACGATAGTTGATGGTTTCGGGCTTCTTGATCTCGCCCGAGGACCACGACCGGATCTTTTCAGGGCTCGCAATCGAGATGCGAATAGCCTCGAAAGTCGGGGCCGGTGTATTGGGGTTGAAGATACTGGCGACGTCCTGGCGCATTCGGGTCTGCTCCTTGGGTGGGCTTTTTTCCGGGGGCTTGAGGGCCCCTGCCCTGGGTAAAATCTCGTTCGGCTCGGAAGGTCCGCCAGGCCGGTGGCCCGGCGGGGTCTTCCAGTCAGGTCTTCACGCTACTCGGCGGGCACCGTCTCGCTGTCTGCGGCGGCCTCGTCTTCTCTGGTCCCGCCGCCCTCTTCGATGAGTTCGACGTTGAGACCCAGCGACCGCATTTCCTTGACGAGCACGTTGAAGGATTCCGGGATACCGGCCTCGAACGTGTCATCGCCGCGGACGATGGCCTCGTAGACCTTGGCACGGCCGGCCGTGTCGTCGGACTTCACGGTCAGCATTTCCTGCAGCGTATAGGCGGCACCATAGGCTTCCAGCGCCCAGACTTCCATCTCACCGAAGCGCTGGCCACCGAACTGGGCCTTACCGCCCAGCGGCTGCTGCGTAACGAGCGAGTACGGACCGGTCGAACGGGCGTGGATCTTCTCGTCCACCAGGTGGTGCAGTTTGAGAAGATACTTGTAGCCCACAGTGACCGGGCGGCTGAACGCCTCACCAGTACGGCCGTCATACATGCGAACCTGTCCCGACGTATCGAGACCGGCACGTTCCAGCAGGCCGTTGATGTCGCTTTCGCGGGCACCATCGAAGACCGGCGTTGCGATCGGCACACCATTGCGCAGGTTTCCGGCGAGCTCGATGATCTCGGCATCGGTCTCCGGCATTTCCTGTTCCTTGCCATACGCCGTTTCCAGCGCAACTTTCAGCGCCTTGACGTCGTTGTTCTGGTGGAACTCGTCGACGGCATTGTCGATGATCCGGCCAAGACCGCGGCAGGCCCAGCCTGTGTGCGTCTCAAGGATCTGACCGACGTTCATACGCGACGGAACGCCCAGCGGGTTCAGCACGATGTCGACCGGCGTACCATCTTCCAGGAACGGCATGTCTTCCAGCGGGTTGATCTTGGAGATAACCCCCTTGTTGCCGTGACGGCCGGCCATCTTGTCGCCCGGCTGCAGCTTGCGCTTCACAGCCAGGAAGACCTTCACGACCTTCATCACGCCCGGAGGCAGATCGTCGCCGCGCTGCACTTTTTCGACCTTGTCGTTGAAGCGGGCTTCCAGCTCGCGGATCGAGGAATCGAACTGTTCCTGCATCGCGTCGAGTTCAGACTGCGCCTTCTCGGACTTGAGGGCGATATCCCACCATTGCTTGTGGGTCAGTTCCCCCATGGCTTCGGCAGTGATGCGGCCCGGCTCAAAGCCTTTCGGACCTGCAGCAGCGTCCTTGCCGACCAGGAATTCCTCAAGGCGGCCGTAGATGTTCCGCTCAAGGATGGCCTGTTCGTCTTCCTTGTCTTCCTGCAGCTTCTCGATCTGCTCGCGCTCGATCTGAAGGGCACGCTGGTCCTTGTCGATGCCGTGGCGGTTGAAGATGCGGACATCAACGACCGTACCGGCATCGCCCGGAGGCACGCGCAGCGAAGTATCACGGACATCGGAGGCTTTCTCACCGAAGATGGCGCGGAGGAGTTTCTCTTCCGGCGTCATCGGGCTTTCACCCTTCGGCGTGACCTTGCCGACGAGAATGTCGCCCGCCTTCACTTCGGCGCCCACCGCCACGATACCGGCTTCGTCGAGGTTCCGCAGGGCTTCCTCACCGACGTTCGGGATGTCGCGGGTAATCTCTTCCGGGCCGAGTTTCGTGTCACGGGCAGCGACTTCGAATTCCTCGATGTGGATCGAGGTGAAGACGTCGTCACGCACAATGCGCTCGGAGATCAGGATGGAGTCTTCGAAGTTGTAGCCGTTCCACGGCATGAACGCGACGAGCACGTTACGGCCGAGCGCCAGCTCACCCAGATCCGTGGACGGACCGTCGGCGATGATGTCGTTCTTGGAAACCACATCGCCCACTCTCACGATCGGACGCTGGTTGATGCAGGAGTTCTGGTTCGAACGGCGGAACTTCGCGAGACGGTAGATATCGACGCCGGAATTACCCTGGTCGATCTCGTCCGTTGCGCGGACCACGATGCGAAGCGCGTCGACCTGCTCGACCACCCCTGCCCGGCGGGCAACGATGGCAGCGCGGGAGTCGCGTGCCACGACCGCTTCCATGCCGGTGCCGACGAACGGCGCTTCCGACTGCACGAGCGGCACAGCCTGACGCTGCATGTTCGATCCCATAAGGGCGCGGTTGGCGTCGTCGTTTTCGAGGTACGGGATCAGCGCCGCAGCGACCGAAACAACCTGCTTCGGCGAGACGTCCATGTACTGGATGTCGTCCTTCGGAACCATGGTCGCTTCACCCGCAACGCGGGCGTTGACGAATTCATTGGCCAGCTCGCCCTTGTCGTTCACTTCGGCATTGGCCTGAGCGATCGAGTAGATGCTTTCTTCCATGGCCGAGAGGTAGACGACTTCGTCGGTCTGCTTGCCTTGCACAACTTTGCGGTACGGGCTTTCGATGAAGCCGTACTTGTTGACGCGGGCATGCGTCGCCAGCGAGTTGATCAGACCGATGTTCGGGCCTTCCGGCGTTTCAATCGGGCAGATACGGCCATAGTGGGTCGGGTGCACGTCGCGCACTTCGAAGCCGGCACGTTCGCGGGTCAGACCGCCCGGGCCGAGCGCCGACAGGCGGCGCTTGTGGGTAATCTCGGACAGCGGGTTCGTCTGGTCCATGAACTGCGACAGCTGCGAGGAGCCGAAGAATTCACGCACGGACGCCACGACCGGCTTCGCGTTGATCAGGTCATGCGGCATGACCGTGTCGATATCGACCGAGCCCATCCGCTCCTTGATCGCACGCTCCATGCGCACGAGGCCGATGCGGTAGTTGTTTTCCATCAGCTCGCCGACGGAACGGACGCGGCGGTTGCCGAGGTTGTCGATGTCGTCGACTTCGCCCTTGCCGTCTTTCAGGTCGAGGATGACCTTCATGACGCCGATGATGTCGTCATGACGCAGAACGCGCATGTCGTCGGCAGCGGACTCATAGCCCTTCACGGCCACGCCAAGGCGCATGTTCATTTTCACCCGGCCGACGGCCGAGAGGTCATAACGCTCCGGATCAAAGAAGAGCTGGCCGAACAGGGCGTCTGCAGCTTCCTGGGTCGGCGGCTCGCCCGGGCGCATCACACGGTAGATGTCGGACAGGGCTTCGAAACGGGTTTCGTTCTTGTCGGCTTTCAGCGTGTTGCGCAGCCACGGGCCACGGCCCGAACCATCAATGTCGAGCACTTCGATCGACTTTAGACCATATTCGCGCATTTCGGCGATGATCTCTTCTTCCATGACATCGCCGGCCTCGCCGAAGATTTCACCGGTTTCGAGATTGACGACGTCGCGCGCCAGGAACTTGCCGACGAGGGCTTCGGACGGCACGAGAATCTCATCCGTGCCACCTTCAGCGATCCGCCGCGCCTTGAGGGCGGTGATCTTCTTGCCGGCTTCGGCAATCACCTTCTTGGACTTGGCGTCGATCAGGTCGAATTCCGGCTTCACACCCTTCCACGCATCGGCGCGGAAGCTAGTGATCCAGCCCTTCTTGTCCATCCGGTAGATTGAGTGGGTGTAGAACAGGTCGAGGATCGACTCGGTGTCGTAACCGAGCGCGTATAGCATGGTCGTCGCCGGCAGCTTACGCTTACGGTCGATCCGGATGTTCAGGACGTCCTTGGCGTCGAACTCGAAGTCGAGCCAGGAGCCGCGGTAAGGAATGATACGGGCCGCGAACAGCAGCTTGCCGGATGCGTGGGTCTTGCCCTTGTCGTGGTCGAAGAACACGCCCGGTGAGCGGTGCATCTGCGAGACGATCACACGCTCGGTGCCGTTGACGACGAACGTCCCCTTCTCGGTCATCAGCGGGATGTCGCCGAGATAGCATTCCTGCTCTTTGACTTCCTTGACCGAACGGGCGCCGGTGTCTTCATCGACATCGAAGACCACGAGCTGCAGACGGACCTTCAGGGGTGCCTGGAAGGTCAGGTCGCGCTGCATGCATTCTTCAACATCGAACTTCGGCTGCTCGAATTCGTAGGAGACATATTCGAGCGTCGCGCGCTCTGAAAAGTCGGTGATCGGGAACACGGACTTGAAAACACCGCCCAGGCCATCATCCGTCCGCTGTTGCGACGGCGTGTGCATCTGAAGGAAGTGCTCGTAAGATTCGCGCTGAACCTCGATCAGGTTTGGCATTTCGATGGCTTCGGGAATGCGCCCGAAGGATTTGCGGATACGTTTCTTTTCCGTGAAGGAGAGTGCCATCCCAGGATCCCAATTTTGTCGTCGCGGCCACCTCGGCCACAACCTTATCGCCAGAACGCGAGTTCGCGGCGGCCCCAAAAAGGAACCGCCGCGCAGGTCTCTGAAAGGATAGCGCCTCGCGCGAACGCCACCCGAATGTGAAGCGGCCGGAGCTTACTTGAGCTCGACTTTGGCGCCGGCTGCTTCGAACTTCTTCTGGATCTCTTCGGCTTCTGCCTTCGGAGCGCCTTCCTTGATCGGCTTCGGTGCGCCTTCCACGAGCTCTTTGGCTTCTTTCAGGCCGAGCGACGGAACGATTTCGCGGACAAGTTTGATCACTTCGATCTTCTTGCCGCCAGCTTCCGTCAGGATGACGTCGAATTCGTTTTTCTCTTCAGCAGCGGCTGCGCCGCCTGCATCGCCACCGGCGACAGCTGCGACTGCGACCGGAGCAGCGGCCGACACGCCCCATTTCTCTTCGAGAAGGGTTGCGAGCTCAGCGGCTTCGAGAACGGTGAGGGCCGAGAGGTCTTCGGCAATTTTTTCAAGGTCTGCCATTTTGGTAATTCCTGTTTGGTTCGGTTGATTGGGTCTTCAGTTTCCGGAAACGATGGATCAGGCCGCGTCTTTGTTGGCGTAGGCCGATACCACACGAGCGAGTTGGCCAGCCGGAGCCTGCAGAACGCCTGCAACTTTCGTTGCCGGAGCCTGGATGAGGCCAACGAGCTTGCCACGAAGCTGGTCGAGCGACGGGAGTTTCGCCAGAGCTTCGACACCTTTGGCGTCGAGGACCTGGTCGCCCATCACTGCGCCGATGATCACGAGTTTCGAATTTTCCTTCGAGAACTCGTCAGCTGCTTTCGCCGCCGACACCGGGTCAGATGAAAAGGCGATGGCAACGGGGCCCTGGAACATGTCCTTGGCTTCGTCGCCGCCCTTACCGTCAAGCGCGATCTGCGCCAGGGTATTCTTGACCACCTTCAACTGCGCGCCGTCCTTGCGGAGCATGCCACGCAGCTTCGTCATTTCCGCAACAGACAGACCGGTATAGTGGGTCACAACGACCGCACCGGACTCTTCGAAAACCCCTTTCAGGGATTCCAGAGCCGCACTTTTTCCAGCTTTATCCATAGCGGGTCTCCATTGAGGCGCCCGGACCATCCGGCCGCCCTGGTAATCGCCTTCCGGCCGGTTGGCCTTCCAGCGCCTGCCCAGGGATTGGCCGCTTGCCCCGGTAAGCCAAAAACAGGTAAGCCCTGTTTTTCCGAACCGAATCAACGCCTCACCCCGTCTGCATAGGTGGCCCAAAAGCCGTTATCGCGTATAAATACGTGACCCATGGTCTAGGACAGGAAAACGGGAGGCCGCCGAATGCATATCGGAGAACTCCCGTCAAGAGCGGGGTGTTAACGCTTTATCCCCAAGCCTGCAACCCCCCTTAGTGAGAAAAAGTCAACCCCGGACTTTACCGGACCACCCCTCACCCGAGCCACTCAGCGTCAGAAGCACTCGAAGTCCTGCTCACCGGCCGGGCGGCACCTGTCCGGCCAGCCGAACTCACGCCAGTAAGGCGGCAGCCGGATCTCCGTCATCAATCTGGCAAACCCCGGCAGTCTGCGCATGTCGGCATAGGCCGGGCCCCAGATCCGCATCAGCCGCAGGCGCGTCCCTTCCAGCTCATGCCGCCAGATGCGTAATGCCAACTCCGGATCGTCCAGCTGCGCCGCGATCGCCGCGAGGATTTCAAATCGGTTCGGATGTACCCCTGCCCCCGCCTCGAACAGGGTTTCCACCACTTGAAGCGCCTCAGCCCGATCGGGCAATGCCGCGATGACCGGCGCCAGCAGGTTCCTCAGCGACGGGTCGGCGGCGACCAGCCGCTCGCAAAGCGCAGTCAGGCTTTCCAGCGTCTGCGGCCGCTGCATCTCGATTGTCCAGGCATAGGCGTCCCAGCCGCCCGGCGGCATTTGCAGCGTCCAGTAATGCTCCAGAGATGCCTCGGCCGCTTCGTGCCGTCCCAGCAAGGCATAGGCCATGGCCAGCGTTGCGGCGCGGTCGGGGTTGAGCGGGTCTGCCGACTGCCCCCGCTGGGCAATGCTGAGCGCTTCCTCAACCCGGCCGGCACGCATCAGGAAGATGGTCTGGTCATGTAAAATGCGAAGATTGGGCGACCGGTCCAGCGCGGCCCGGTTGTCCCGGCCTGCTTCCAGCCAATTGTCGTCCAGCGCCTGGAAATTCGCCAAGGCCGTATAGGCCTGCGCCAGGTCCGGATTGAGCCTGACGGCGTCTTCCGCCATCGCCTGGCCCTCCGCCAGAAAGGCCTGCGCCTCTTCCGGCGTCGATGCACTCCACGCCTGCGCCCCGGTATTCATGGCCAGCGCCACCCGGGCCGCCCCGTAGTCGGGGTCAATCTCCACCGCCTTGTGGAGCAGTGCGAGCAATTCACTACGGTCGCCCATGCCGAAGACATCCGCCTCGCGGGCGCTGAGGAAATAATTATACGCCTCCAGGCTGTCGGTGTCCGAGCCGAGAAGCCGGTTCGGCTCCTGGACGTGCAGCGAAATGCTGAGCGCACCGGCCACGTCGGTGGCGATATCCTTCTGCAGATCGAACAGGCTCTGGGCGCTGAGCAGCCGGTCATAGCCATGCGACCAGACCTGATACCCGCTGCTGGTGTCGATCAGCTCTGCCGAAACCTTGATCCGGTCATTGTCCGACCGGATGCTGCCGGTCAGGACGTGGGAGACCCTGAGCTTCCTGCCAAGCGCCTGCGGATCAAGATCCTCCGCCGCGCCGACAGATGGCGGGGCCCTGCCCGCAATCTTCAGCTCGTCCAGCTGGGTCAGGAGGGTCCGGATCTCTTCGGACAAGCCGCGCGAGAAATAATCCTGCTCGGCATTCCCGCTCAGATTCTCGAACGGCAGGACGGCAATCGACTTGTCAGGCACCGCCACGGTGGAACTCGACGAACGGCCAATCATGACCCCTGTCCACAACATGATGATCGCCAGAACGACAAGGGCCGACACATAACGGATGGGACTGATTTCCGTGTCGCGGCGCCAGGGCTCCCGCACGAAGGGGGCGACCGGCTCTTCAGGGGCCGCCGTCACCACCGGCGCATCCGGCACAGCCACTTCACCAATTTCGGCCGCCAGCCGGTATCCGCGCTTCGGGATAGTCTCAATAACCGAATGAAGATCCTTGTCGGTGTTCAGCACGCCTCTCAGGAGAGAGATCGCCCGGGTCAGGCTCTCATCGGCGCCATGCTCGACGCCCCAGACCTCGTCGATCAATTCCTGGCGGGAGATCACCTCTCCCGGACGGTCGGCCAGCGCGCAGAGCACTTCCATCACCTTCGGCTCCAGCCGATGGCGTTCCGTTTCGTCCGAAATACAATTCTGGTCAGGCTCGACCAACAGGGCGCCGATGCGGAAATTGGACCGCTCCCGCTCTGCCTCCGTGCCTGATCCGAACGTGTCTGCCATCTTGGTTGCCGCTGCCTGACGTCGCTTCCGGGGTGAGAATATCCCAACAGGACCGGAATGTCCGAAGCAATCAGGTCAAACTTACTCCTTTAAAATCAAGGCCTAATGTAAACATCAGGTTTTCCTAAGCCGCCCCACAGGACCCAAGCCGCCAGATTGAACAATTGTCAGGCGCAAAGACGGGATCAATTCAGATCCTGTCCAGTTCCAGATGAGAGGTTCTGACATGAAATTCCAGAAAATCCGCTTCGCCCTTGCTGCTTTTCCGTTCGCTGTCGCCGGATTCGGCATGACCGCCACCGCACAAACCGGTGATGAGGCAGCCATCAGCTTCAATCGCGGCGCAACCGCCGCCGAAACCTATGCATCCATCGAGAAGTCCGCGCGCGACTACTGCCGCAGCGTCTATGACGATTCCAGCGCCATCGCGGGCGTCTGGCCGACCGCCGTTTCCAACTGCGCGGCCGATGTCGTCGATCAGACCGTCAACCAGGTGCAGAGCGCCGACCTGATGGAATACCACGTGGCCGTGACCCGCTCGGTTCAACCGACGGAAGACTCCGTCATCATCGTGACGGCCGATAACAACTAAAGGGGGCTTCCCCACCCCACCCGGCCCCTGAACGGAAAAGCCCGGCACCTTACGGCGCCGGGCTTTTCTTATTCGGTTTGTGATCAGCTCAGGTTTACTGAGAGATCTCTGCGTTATCGATCGTGATGCCGGTGCCCATCGTGGACGAGAGCGAGATCTTCTTCACGAACGTGCCTTTTGCGCCAGCCGGACGGGCCTTCACAAGCGCATCGAGGAACGCGTTGACGTTCTTTTCGATATCGCCTTCAGCGAAGGACGCCTTGCCGATGCCGGCATGGATGATACCGGCCTTCTCGACGCGGAACTCGACCGAGCCGGACTTCGCGTCCTTGACGGCCTGGGCAACGTTCGGGGTCACGGTGCCGACTTTCGGGTTCGGCATCAGGCCGCGCGGGCCGAGCACCTTACCGAGACGGCCGACAACGGCCATCATGTCCGGCGATGCGATGACACGGTCGAAGTCCATGAAGCCGCCCTGGATTTTTTCCATCAGGTCTTCAGCACCGACGAAGTCGGCGCCGGCTGCGGTGGCTTCTTCTGCCTTCGCGTCTTTCGCGAACACGGCGACGCGGACGTCCTTGCCCGTGCCGGCCGGCAGATTGACCACGCCGCGGACCATCTGGTCTGCATATTTCGGGTCAACACCGAGGTTCACAGCGATCTCGACGGTCTCGTCGAACTTCGCCTTTGCGTTGGACTTCACCAGCGCCACAGCGTCAGCGACGGTGTAGGCTTTGTTTGCGTCAACGGATTCTGCAATTGCGCGTGCGCGCTTTCCTGCTTTCGCCATGGTTCCTACTCCACAACTTCGATGCCCATCGCGCGGGCGGAACCGGCGATGATCTTGGCAGCTGCGTCAATGTCGTTGGCGTTGAGGTCGGGCATTTTGATTTCCGCGATCTCACGCACCTGGGCCATGGTGACCTTGCCGACGGTGTCGTAGCCCGGCTTCTTGGCGCCGGAAGCAGGCTTTTTGCCGAGCTTCAGCTTGGCAGCCTTCTTCAGCAGCACAGTCGCCGGAGGCGTCTTCGTGATGAAGGTGAACGACTTGTCCTGGTAATAGTCGATGACGACCGGTACCGGCAGGCCGGGTTCCATGGATTGGGTCTTGGCGTTGAACGCCTTGCAGAATTCCATGATGTTGATGCCGCGCTGACCGAGCGCCGGGCCGACGGGCGGCGACGGGTTGGCCTGGCCGGCAGGGATCTGGAGCTTGAGCTGCCCCAGCAGTTTCTTGGCCATATTGTCCTCTCGAACGTTTCAGATGGGGCGGTGGTCTTTCGATCCGCCCGGTTACAATGGAGGCTCCGCGGTCTGGCATGGCATGCCTCCCGCAGAAGCGGCGCGTATGGCGCATCTGTATCGTGGGGTCAAGCGGGCGCGTCAGACCGCCCCTACCCGGCTACATCAGAGCGTAGCCCTTGTAGTTGATGTACTTCACCAGTTCCTGGGCCCGGCGGGCCGGGTCCGGGTGGGTGGACATGAATTCCGGCGGCCGCTGGCCCTTGGACTGGGAATCCATCAGCTCCCACAGGCGGACGGACTGGCGCACGTCATAGCCGGCATTGTGCATGTAATCGACGCCCAGCTTGTCGGCCTCCAGCTCGTGATTCCGGCTATAGGGCAGGATCACGCCAAACTGCATGGCGGCGCCGCCCAGCGCGCCGATTTCGCTGCCGTATTTGGAAAGCGTATCGGACTGGGCAATGGCGATCTGCCCCACGGCAAGCCCCGTCTGGGCGAGCGTCGTCACCGACAGGCGCTCTGCTGCGTGGCGGCCGACGACATGGCCCGTCTCGTGGCCCAGCACGGACGACAACTGGTCATCATTCTCGGTCAGCTCTGTGATGCCGCGATACACGCCGACCCGGTTACCCGGCATGACGAAAGCGTTGACGTCATCGGTATCGAACACGGCCACATCCCAGCTCTGTCCGGCGGCGATGTCGCCCTTCCGCTCTGCGCCATGGAGTGTCTTTTCCCAGACATGCAGGACACGATTTTTCAGACGGGAATTTGCGGTCACAGGCGTTTGCGCCTTCATGTCCGTCCAGGCCGATGCCGCCATGGACGCGACTTCCTGATCCCCGAACAGCAACAACTGGCTGCGCCCCGTGGCCGGATTGGTTTCACAGCCGCTGACAAACGGGAACACCGTCCCGGCTGCCAGGCCCGAGATGATCGCCCGGCGGGACAGGTTCACACGCGGTGCGCCTTCAAAAATAGCGCTGTCGATATCGATCAGTTTCGTCATGTGCCTCTCCCTGTTCAGGCAAATCAAGGTTAGCCGCACGCCTGCAAATTGCAATCGTGCGACCCTTCATTCAGGCAAGACTCGCCGGTTCCGGCTGAACCCGGCCTGAATGTATCAGGCGTTCTCTGCGTCGCGGACCAGGACAGCCGCCTGCTCGACCCAGCCCTCGCGGATGATACGGCCATTGAAATTGAGATGTTCGTCGACCCAGGCAACGTTTTCCGGAGTCCATTCCGCGATCTGGTCATAGTGCCAGACGCCCAGTTCATTCAGCAGGATCTGGATCTTGGGTCCGATGCCGCCGATCAGGGTCAGGTCGTCCGGATGCCCTTCGACCGGACCGTTCATCGCCATGGGGCGCTCCGTCGGGACGGTGTCGCCTGAGACGAAGGACACCTCCGTCTCTCCGGCAGGTTCGTCCGCCTCGTCAGGCGCCTCTTCGGACCCTTCGGTATCGGCCTGGTCTACCTCATCTGACGTCTCGTCCAGCGCCGCGTCATCCTCATCGTCTTCGTCTTCATATTCGTCGTCGGCATCCGCCTCGTACGCATCCTCGAAGTCATCTTCCTCGTCGTCGGTGTCATCGTAGGCTTCGTCGTCGTCTGTGTCGTCGTCATCATCCTCGAAGGCGCCGTCCGACTCATCGTCTTCTTCGTCATCGGACTCTTCCGGCTCATCCGCGTCGTCTTCGTCGAAATCCTCGCCGTTCAGGTCTTCCGTCTCACTGGCTTCCGCTTCGAAAGCGAAGTCCTCATCGTCGAACTCGTCTGCGTCATATTCCTCTTCGGAGAGCACATCCTCATCGGCGTGATCGGCTTCGGCGAGAGATTCTTCTTCATCGTCTGAGACATCTTCGAAGCTGTCGTCTTCAGGCGCGTCTTCTTCAGACGCTTCAGCAAATGCGTCATCGACGCCGTCTTCGGCATCTCCTTCGTCTGGCAGTTCCGTCTCTTCCTCAACGGCCGGCTCTGCCTCAGGCAGCGCATCGAACGCCGCGTCCTCGACCTCAGTGTCTTCCACCTCGTCATATTCGGGTTCAGCCGCGTCTTCCGCAGGCGCTTCAGCCGCCGACATGTCTTCAGCAATCGCTTCGACCGCTTCCGACACATCCGCGGCAGTATCCTCGATTTCCAGCTCTTCCAGCATGGCCTCTGCGCCGGTTGTTTCTGCCAAGGCCGTTTCGGCTACGGTCTCGGCTGCCGCCTCTTCAGCGCCGCCTTCGAAATAGGCGAGCCGCCCTTCCAGGAACCGGTTGCGCCAACGCAGGCGGGCCATTTCTTCGTTGAGGTCTTCATCCGCAACGACAGGCGTTTCGGCCGGGGCCTTGGCCAGCTCTCCTTCCAGCGCCTCGACACGCTGTTTCAGGTAATCGGCCTGCCATCTCAGTTTCGAGAGCCCTTCCTCATCTGCCGAAGGCCGCGCAGCGACTGCTTCGGCAGCAGGTTCAGCCTCCCCGGAGGGGGCGGGCTCTGCGTCTGCCGGGGCGGTTTCCATTCCGGCCAGCTGGTTTTCCAGATGTTGCACACGGGCTTCCAGATGCCGGTTGCGCCAGACCAGTGTTGGCTCTTCGCCGCCTTGCGCCGATGCGGCGCCCGCGTCTTCGGATCCGCCAGGAGTATCTTCCGGCCCGCCGCGGTTCGGCGGCAGGACGATGGTGGGCATTTCCCCCTCGGCCTTCGGTTTGGACGGGTCAGCCGGGCCCGTTTTCGCCGTCTCGGTTTTCAGGGTCGCCAGTTCGGTCTTCGCCTTCTGCAGCTCCGCCGTCAGGTCTGAAATCTTCCGCGCGGAGGCGTCGGCCACATTGCCGCCTTCGCCGCGCTGGGCCCGCTGGGCCGCAAACAGCCGTTCGATCTCGTCACGCGCCTGATCCAGCTCGGTCAGGGCGACGTCCTTGTCGACAATGGCCTTGCGCATCCGCCCTGTCAGCAGGATGCCACGCACGGACCAGCCTAGGATCAGGGCAAACACGGTCGCACCAGCCAGCACCATCCACATATGTGTTACAAGCCAAGCCATTAGTCGCTCCGTGTGAGAACTCTGATTTCTATCAGCCGGTCGCGCACCTGACCGTCGCTATTGTCATTAGACCGCGCAGGCTGGTCTGGGCCATAGGCAAGCGCAGACAGGCGGCCAGGGTCAAACCCTGCTGCCACCATATAGGACACAACCGCTTCAGCACGTGCCTTGCCCAGTGCATTTCCACCATCTGAAGCACCTGCCGGATCTGCGTGTCCGCCGATTTCGAATATCAGTCCCGGTGCGCAATGGTGTGACACGGCCAGTAATTTGTCGAGCGCTGGCCCGCTGTCGCCAGACAGGCCGGTTCCCGTGTCATCGAACCCGACCGGATTTGCCGCCAGCACCGCATCGAATGCCGACTGGCAGGCCACTGCCGGGTCATCGGCAAAATCGATTCCTGAAATTTCCGGAACATTCACGTCGACCGGATCGGCCCAGACCGTGACCGGCAGGTCCGTATTCACTGAAGCGAGATCCTGCTTCACGGATTGAACAAGACTGGCCGGCGCTTCGCCTTCGACAACCAGACCCGCATCGCCGTCACCCGGATAATAGCCCATCTCCCCCGCACGGAACTGCGCAAAGACCGGCAGGCCCGCCTGCGCCAGCGCGACCCAGCCATCCGGCATGTCGGGCGCGAGTTCCATCCGGTCAATAACTTCTCCGGTGGCATGATCCTGCGCGGCGCTGACCAGTTCGCGGCGTTGCGCCTCACTCCGCACCTTGCCTTCCAGCACCAGCCCCTCCGGCGTATGCGCGGCCGTCCAGACCGGCAGGCCCTTGATCAGCGGGAGTCCGCGATACGGGGCGGCCAGCGCAGAAACCTTGGCCGACACGCGTGCGCGCTCTGCCGGGTCGATCTGCGTGCCGCCCACCCGCAGGGTGTTCCCCGTCAGGCGGACTTCGCCGCGATCCAGGTCAGACAGCATGCTCAGACCGAAGCGCGCGACGCCCTGCCAATTGCCGCCCGGCGCCCCGGCGGCGACCTCCATACGGTTCTCCGGCGCCTCCCCGCCCGACAGCTTCTCGGCCTCGGCCACGATCTGGCTCGCGATCATGCGCGAGGGGACGTTTCCGGACAGGATGATATGGCCGTCAGGCAGTTTCTGCGCCCGCCACACGAATGGAGAGACCGGCAAGCCAGGGTCGACCGCGACCTCGACGACCGTCACCCCGCCCAAGATGACGCCGCCACCCCAGCCGGAGTGCAGAACCGTCTCGGCAGCCGCCATGGCCGCATCGTCCGAAGGGGCAGCCCCCTTCAGCACGGCCCGCTGGCCGTTCATGCGCACATGCGCCCAGTCATATCCATTTCGGGCAAGGGCGGCGTTGGCATCCTGCTCAAGCTGCACGGCCAGGTTTGCAGGCCGCTGCGGAGACTGATACAGCCCCCACCATCCCGTTGCCACGAGGCCCGCCAGCGCGACCGGCGCCAGCAGGTAATCGAGCACTCTCATTCGGGACCCCGCTAACCTCCTGTTAGGCATTCCCTTTGTGATGGGATGCCCTATTCAGGGACCCGTCGCAAGAGTCTGCCGCACGCGATCCACAACGCATGAAACGTCCGCCTGAAACCCTCACCTCTCCATCGAACCCGCTGATCAAGTCCGTGAAGGGGCTTGAGCGGAAAAAGGAACGCCAGGCCAGCGGCCTGTTCCTGGCCGAAGGCGCCCGCCTCGTGGAACAAGGGCTCGCCAATCACTGGCAGCCGGACACGCTGGTTGTGGCGGCAGCGGTCGCAGACCGCCCGCACATCGCCGCCCTCGCCGACAAGGCAGAGGAGGCCGGCGCGCGCGTGGTGCTGGTGCCGGAACGGCTGATGTCGAAGATCACGCACAAGGACAACGCCCAGTCCGTTATCGCCACTTTCAAGCAGCGTCAGGTCACGCTTGATCAGCTGGAAGTCCGGAATGGTCCGCGCAAGTCGCTTTTCGTCGCCCTCTATGAAGTGCGCGATCCGGGCAATCTGGGCACCATTTTGCGGACGGCTGACTGCGCTGGGGCGGACGGCGTCATCCTGGTCGGAACCTGTTGTGACCCTTACAGTTTCGAGGCCGTGCGGGCCTCCATGGGCTCGGTGTTCGACATGCCGTTTGCCAACACATCGCACGAGGCATTCGAGGCCTGGCGCCGCACGGCCGGCATCGCCTCCGTCGCCGCGTCCGTGAACGGCACCGCCCGTCACGATCTGGTGGATCTGCAACAGGATACGGTCATCCTGATGGGCAATGAACAGGCCGGCCTGCCCCCGGCCGTAGAGGCCCAATGCGACCAGCTCGTCCTGATCCCCATGCGCGGCGGGGCGGATAGTCTGAACCTTGCGCAGGCGACGGCGATCATGGTGTACGAAGCGTGGCGGCAGCGGGATTTCCAATGAAAACAGAGACTAAGCTGCTGATCGCGGACGACTGGGAAGACTATGCCCTGCTCGATTCCGGCCACCTGCAAAAGCTGGAACGCTTCGGCAGCCAGACCGTGATCCGCCCGGACCCGCAGGCCTTCTGGGAACCTGCCCGCCCCGTGGAGAGCTGGCGGGCAGATGCCCGTTTTTCCAGTAAAAACAATGACGAAGACGGCTCCGGGAACTGGGAAGTCCTGTCCCCGAAGGCGCAGGACACCTGGCCGATGCGCTGGAACGGTCTCACTTTCAACGCCCGGCGCACCGCCTTCCGGCACATGGGCGTTTTCCAGGAACATTCGGTCCATTGGCGCTTCGCCCAGGACCAGATCCGCACGGCCGGACGTCCGATCAACGCCTTGAATCTTTTCGGTTATACCGGAATGATGTCACTCGCCTGCGCCGCGGCCGGCGCGGACGTCGTGCACCTCGATGCGAGCCCCAAATCGAACGGGTTCGGCAAGGAAAACCAGGCCCTGAGCGGCCTCGATGACAAGCCAATTCGCTGGATCGCCGACGATGCGATGAAGTTCACCGCCCGCGAAATCCGGCGCGGCAACCGCTATGACGGCATCATCCTGGACCCGCCGAAATTCGGCCGGGGCCCCAAGAACGAAACCTGGCGTTTCGAGGAAAATCTCCCGGAATTACTGGACACTGTGCGCGATCTGCTGAGCGACCGGCCTCGCTTCGTGATCCTCACGGCCTATGCCGTCCGCTTGTCCTACCTCGCCCTCGCGCAGGCGCTGTCAGACCGGCTGGCGCCGTTCGGCGGCACAATGGAAATGGGCGAAATGGCCCTGCCCCAGAAAGACTCGGACCGCCTGCTGCCAACCGCGATCTATGCCCGCTGGCGGGCGGCGGACTGACACCGCCCTCCCCCGCAAACCGGTTGGATAAGGCCGCGTCGGCAGACCATCACAAACACCGTCTATAGACACTCTACAGGCCCTCTACGGCGCTGGGCCGAGCCCTGTGCCGGTCACATTTTTTGTTACGCCAAAAAGAAAACGGCGGTCCCGAAGGACCGCCGTTCCCGATTTTGCCATTTGGCGTGTCGACTTAGAAGTCGAACGTCGCACCCAGGAAGATGTAACGACCGTAGGCGTCGTAGATCTGCGGGTAGGTGTTGCCGTTACCCGGAGCGGTACCAACAATGGAGGAGAGCGGCGGCTCTTCGTCCGTGATGTTGTTCACGCCAAGACGCAGGGCCATGTAGTCCGTTGCGTTCCAGGAGCCGGACAGGTCCAGATAGTTCTGGGAGTCCAGGGTACCGTTGATGGTGCCATCGTCACCGCCATCGGTTTCGACTTCACCGAAGTAGCGCCACGTACCCGTCACGCTGTACTTACCGTCGGCATCAGACCAGGTCATGGAAGCCTTGTGACGGTACTGAGGCGAAGCGCCGTTGGCGACTTCGGTACCACCACCGCTTGCACATTTACCACCGTAGTAGCCAGCACAGTCGAAGATGTCGGTGCCCGTGGAGGTCGGCAGCGGCTTGGTTTCAAGCTTGTCGAGCCAGGTTGCGACATAGTCGAAGTTCAGCGAACCACGAGCATTGAGGTCAAGCGCGTAGCTGGCCAGCAGGTCGATGCCAGTCGTCGACAGTTCACCGGTGTTGATGTTGGTCGCCACGACGTAACCGCTCTGACCGGCCCACAGCGTGCCACCGTTACCGCGGTTGACCAGCGAGCAGAAGAACGGGTCGCCGGTTTCGAGACAGGAGTCGAGTGCCAGTTCCTGCGGAACCGTACCAACCAGGTCTTCAACCGTGATGTCGAAGTAGTCCATGGAGACCGTCAGGCCCGGGATTGCGGACGGCGTTGCCACGAAGCCGAACGTGTAGGTGTCGGACTTCTCAGGTTCCAGATCCGGGTTACCACCGGTCAGCGTGTTGAACTGGCCTGCCGGGTTGTCAGCAATGTTGCCATACTGAGCCGCGGTCACGCCGGTGTTGGCACACTGTGCCGCCGTCGCCGTCGGGGTCGGGCCAGCACACGGATCGTAGATGCCGTTGGAACCCTGGGTCAGGTCGAACAGGCCGATGGACTGTGCAGAGAACAGTTCCAGAATGTTCGCAGCACGGACAGCGCGCTGGAACGAACCGCGGAAGCGGATGTCCTGGACCGGAGCGTACTCAACACCAACCTTGTAGGAGTCGGACGACACTTCATCATAGTTCGAACGACGATAAGCCAGGTCGAAGCCGAAGGTTTCGATACCCGGACGCCCCTGGATCAGCGGTGCGTTGAGCTCACCGAAGAAGTCATAGACTTCCTGCGAACCATCAATCGGGTTGGTCGGACCACCTTGGCCAGCACCGTCGCCGGACTGGAAGTTGGCGTCCGGGTTCGAGTCGAGGCTGTCCCGGCGGTACTCAGCACCGAAAGCGACCTTGATGCCTTCGTCGGACATCGGCGACTGAATGCCGTAATCGCCAAGGTCAGCGTAGGTCTTGGCCGAAACGACCGTCTGCTTCACATCACCATCGCGGAACAGCGGGTTGACGATGTAGCTCAGTGCAGCTTGGCTCGGACCAGCGCCCGAGAAGATGTCGTAAGGTGCACAGTTCGGGTCATCGTTGGCCGCATCAGCGTCAGCGTTGATCGCACAAACGGCGTTGCCTGTACCGTCGTCCACAGCATAGAGCGCCTGCGACATTTTCCGGATCGACAGGTCGTTGTTGTAGATTTCCGAACGGTGAACGTTGGCGTAGCTTGCGGAGACGTCATAGCCCCACGGCGTGTCGCCGATCGTGCCCTTCAGGCCGACAACGCCACGATAGGTCGTGTGACGGATGTCGTTGTTCCGGTTACCACCTTCCACGTTACGACGCAGGAAGAGGATTTCGCCAACGCCGGCAATGTCGCTACCCGACGCGCCGCGCGAGGTACAGATGAAGTCAACCTGCTGAGCGCTGAGGAACGGGTTATCACAGTTGATGCCACCGTTCTCACCGGTCACACCATAGCCGAACACACCGGACGGTGCGATCTGCGAGTTGGTGCGGTTGTCCATGAACATCAGTTCCGCGTAGGCGTTCACATACGGGTTGATGTCATAGTTACCGAACGCACCGAAGGAGTAACGCTCGTTCGGGCGCTGATAGTGGTTGTACGGATTGTAGTTGAACGTGTCGGACACGAAGTCACGAGCAATGAACTGGTCCGTGGTCGGGTCAACACGTCCCCACAGGCCTGTCGGCAGGTTGGAGCCGAGATCCAGGATATTGGTGAACTGGTTCGTCGGAGAACCGGCACAGGTGAAATCCTCACCGCCATTGGTCGTGGACAGGGCACACTGCGAGTAGTCGCGGTTGGCCTGAAGGATTTCCTTGGTGTTCTGGTAGCTCAGGAAGCCCATGACATGGCCGCGGCCGCTGTCCAGCTTGCCGCCGAACGCAGCTGTGATGTCAACAGACTCGCCGTCGGACGTGCTGCCATCCGGCACACGGTACTGGGACGGGCTGGCTGCAGCGAAGCCACCCAGGATGTCCTGGATGTAGCTGTTGGAGTTGTCGTGCTGATAGAAGGAGTAGTTCGAGTCGATACGAACGCCTTCAAACTCTGTGTCGAGCACGAAGTTCACAACACCAGCGACAGCGTCAGAACCGTAGGTTGCCGAAGCACCACCGGTCAGCACGTCAACTTTCTTGACGAGGGCAGCCGGGATGAAGTTGACGTCCGGCGCAGCCGAGGTCAGCGTACCGTAAGGCAGGCGGCGGCCGTTCAGCAGCGTCAGGGTGCGGGAAGCACCAAGGCCGCGAAGGTTCACGGACGACGTACCCGTGGCACCGTTTGCAAGGTTGGACCCCTGCGCACCAAATGCCTGCGGCAGCTGGTTGATCATGTCTTCCGCGCGCACAACACCGCGGACATCAAAGTCAGCGGCGCTAAGCTGCGTCACTGGGCTGGTTTCAACCAGGTTGCCATTCTGCGGAATCAGCGAGCCGGTGATAACCACCGTCGCTTGACGCGACTCAGTCTCGTCCGCAGCCGTAGCCACGGTATCAACGGCTTCGTCTGCTTCCTGGGCAACGGCGAGCATGCTCGCTTGAGCCATAAATGCTGCGCCCGCGAAAACGGACGAAGCAAGCAGGCGGGACTTCATAGATTTCCCGTTCACTATATTACCTCCAATAATTGAATTGCGCCGGTCGTGTGGCGCATATCCGAACCCCTGAAATCCGGACTTGGGCATATCGATAAGACCCTCGTCACCGTAGCGTCAACGCATCGTTACTGTTCTGTCATCGAAAGAATGGCGGGTGTGGTTTATTTGCCTCAGTCTTGGAGGCAAACGGGGTCAAGTCAGGAGAAAACTGAGGATAACCAGCCCAAGCGCCAGCAGAAACAGCACGGTTATACCAAGAATCAGCAAAATGGTGGTACGAAGCGCCGCCATGAAAAAGCCGGTTCCGTAGGTGACGCGAAGCTGCCTGTGGAGGTACCAGACACCCCAGATTGTGCCGACGAGGGACAACAAGTCGGGTCCGATGTGCAGGAATGCGCCAACCAGCAGCAACAGAGTCGCCAGACTGTAAACAAACGTCTGGAAATGCAACGCTACGATGACGTGGTCGTAGACATAAACCGTGCGGCGCCAAGCATATATGACCGTCAGCATCAATGTCAGCAGCGGCATGAACATCAGGCTGAACCGGGGGGCCCACTCACGGAACCGGGCCGCGAAACGGTCCTGATTTTCGAACACCCGGGCGAACTGGTCGCCCGCCGCCTGGATGGTCTGGGCCTCGACAGGCGAGGTGCCGGGGGCGATGGCCTGGTCGATCATGCCGTGAAGGGCATCGCGGTCCACGGTCCCGTCTTCACGGACAAACGGCACCTGTTCGCCGGCCTCAAGGCGGGCGAGCACCGATTCCAGCCCTTCCCTGCCCGCCGGTGAGAGGTCGTCCCGCTCGAGCCTGGCCTTCAGCTCCTCAATTGCGTTCGCACGGCCTGCTTCGGAGATCTCCACGCCGGCGCCGGGATTCAGCGTCCAGTCGGCATACCAGCCCAGCCGGTCGCCCAGGCCGAAGACGGTGAGGAAGAACAGCAGCGAGGCCAGCAGGAACATGCGGAACGGCGGCACATAGCGCGCGCGTTTGCCGTCCAGATAGTTCCGGGTCATCCGGCCAGGGCGGAACAGCAGCAGCGGCACCGACCGCCATAGCCGGCTGTCCAGCGCAAACGTGTCTGCGAGGCTGGAGGCGACGAGGCCGAAGAACGGCCGGTGGAAGTTCGAGGCAAGCTGGCCGCAACGGCTGCAGTAGCGTTCCGTCACCACCGCGCCGCAATTCCGGCACGGCTCACCCGGCGGCTGAACCTTATGGTGTTCGCCGGATGTCAGGCCGCCAAGGGAGGCCGCCCCAGCGGCTTCCATGTCGTGACTCATGCTGCCTCCCCCTGATCAGCAACACCTATTCAGCCGATTGGATACCATTCCTGCACATGAAGCGCGAGCGGTGCTTGTCCTTCGCATTTTCCTCGAACCCCGTCAGATCCGGGTCCACGAGGTTCTTGGTCACCTGGAACCACATCGGCGTGATCGGATAGTCGTTCAGCATCAGGTCTTCCGCCTCGGCAAAGGTTTCGGCCCGCTGCTTCAGGTCGAGTTCGGTATTCGAGCGCATGAGCAGCGCATCATATTCCGGGTTGTTGTAGTTGCCGTAGTTCTGCTGGCCGGTGTCCGATTTCAGCAGGTAGAGGAAGTTGATCGGATCGTCGAAGTCGGCGACCCAAGCCCCATCGGCGACCTCGAAGTCCGACTGGCGCAGACGCGCATACAGCACTTTGGTGTCCTGCTTCACGATCGTCGGCTTCACCCAGGGGGCAATCTCGGCCCAGTTGGCCTGTGCCACCGGGGCAACTTTCGGATTGTCATCGGTCGAGCGGTGGATGAATTCGAACTCCAGCGGATTGTCCGGCCCGTAGCCCGCCTCTTCCAGAAGGCGTTTGGCTTCCGTGAGGCGCTCATCGCGCGGCGTGTCTTCCCACGCCACATGCGGCCGCGGGACGTCATAATTGTTCACCCCCGGGGGCACCATGGAATAGGCCGGCACATAGCCGGGCGTCAGCACGCTTTTCACCATGAATTCCCGGTCGAGCGCCATCGACAACGCCTGGCGGACGCGCACATCGTCGAAGGGGGCAATCTGGGAATTGAATGACCAATAGGTGGTGATCAGGGCCGGCGTGGTGCGGACCCAGCCTGGCAGCTTGGCTTCGATTTCGGTCTGGCGAGCGCCGTCAAACGCATTGTTGAGGTCCAGTTCACCGGCCTGGATCTTGTTCTCCACGGACGTCAGGTCTTCCAGCTCGAAATAGACCACCCGGTCGAAACAGGCATCCTCCGCGCCGAAGCCGGTCGGGTTCTTGTCGGCGACGAGCTGGTCGCCGGTCCGCCAGTAAACCAGCTTGTACGGGCCGTTCACCACGATGTTGTCAGGCTGGATCCAGGCATCGCCATAGGTCTCGATGGCTTTGCGGGGCACCGGATAGGTCGTGTAGTGCGACAGCAGGCCCGGCAGGTATGGCGCCGGGTATTCCAGCGTCAGTTCCAGCGTCTTGTCGTCGATGGCGCGGGCGCCAAGCTCTTCCGGCGGCAGCTCGCCCCGATTGATCTGGGCGGCATTCTTGATGAGGTAAAGCAGCGAGGAATACTGCGAGGCCACTTCCGCCGACTGGATGCGGCGCAGGCCGTATACGAAGTCCTCCGCCACAACCGGATTGCCGTCGGACCAGTAGTAATCCCCGAGATGGAAGGTCCAGACGAGGCCGTCCGGGCTGGTTTCCCAGCTGGTGGCCATGCCGGGCTGCGGGCGGGCGTCCGGGCCATCGGTCGTCAGACCGATGAACATGTCGCCGATGATGATGTCCTCCCACTGGGCCGAGGATTTGTGCGGATCCAGCGTGTCGACCTTGGCCGAGATGCCGCGGCGCAGGGTCGGAACGTCGCTTTCGGATCCGCCGTTGCCGCCGCCTCCGCAAGCAGCAAGAACAAGGGCCATGGCGCCGGCGGCCAAAAGGCGCGGCGTGCGGGAGAAGATCATGCGCATACTCCTGGGTGGTCTCAGTTTGGGTTGTTTGCTGCCAGATGCGGACACAAATGAAAAGACTTTGCGTATTTTGAATGAACAGAAGCTGAGTTTGCCGCAAACTGCGGGCTGCCCTTCCCGGGCTTGCCCGGATTTGCCAGAAACGATGCCAGTCACGGGCCTGGGGCCCATAAACCGAGGAACGCCGCCATGAAACGCCCGATCACCCTCATCGCCGCCGCCATCAGCCTGGCCGCTCTGCCTGCCCTGGCTGAAAACGCCTCCACATCCGATGTCTATGCCTGCAAGGACATCACCGCAGATGCCGAACGCCTGGCCTGCTACGATACCGCCGTCGGCCGACTGAAGGCGGCGGAGGAAGCCGGTGAGGTCAAGACCTTCACACGCAAGGAAGTCGAAGACGTGCAGCGTGACAGTTTCGGCTTCTCCATTCCGTCCTTGCCGAAACTGGCCTTTGGCAACAGGGATTCCGGCGGCAATTCGAAATCGGACGAGCTGAAGGAAGTGACCTTCCCGGTGAAATCCGTCGGCGGCAGCCGTGGCGCCCTGCTTGTCACGCTGGAAAACGGCCAGGTGTGGCGACAGGTCGACAGCAAGAGGATCAGCCCGAGCCCGAAGAAAGAAGCTCGCGTCTACCAGGCGGCGCTGGGCAGCTTCAAGATGAAGCTGGACGGCGGACTGGCTTTCCGTGTTGAGCGCGTGAAGTAACGCCCAAGGAATACCCGCCTGGGGCGTTTGGGAACGAAACACGGCCCCGGCTGTTGAACCGTCGCAGACCAATCGCGTATCCGATCAAAAGGATACGTCACCGGAAGGAACGCCGTCATCGCCGGGAACAAACAGAAGAAGGAAGCGGCCAACAACCGCTCGAAGCGGGAAACGCTGAAGCGGGCGATGCGCATCCGCTGGCTGAAACGCGCGCGTCCGCCTGCTCTGTTCGCCCTGATCGGCGCTGCGATCCTGAGCGTTCCGCATATAGGGCTGGTGCCTGACTGGCACATGCTGGGCGACTGGCCGGATGTGCTGGCCTCGATCTGTTTCATCGCCGCGACCGGCTGGTCCATTGGCACGCTTGTCGACGGACTGGTGAAACGGCGCCTGGCCAAACTGAACTTCCGGGATTCCGATAATCTGAAGGCGCGCAAATCCGCCACGCGCCTGGATGTGATCCGGCGCATCTGGGTTGTCGCGGTCGGCATTGTGACCGTCGCCGCCGGGCTGACGCTGATCCCCGGGGTCAAACAGTTTGGCGTCAGCCTGTTCGCGTCAGCCGGGATCGCGGGCATCGCGGTCGGCATTGCCGCCCGCCCGGTGCTGTCGAACCTGATCGCCGGCCTGCAGATCGCCTTCACCCAGCCCATCCGCCTCGATGATGCGGTCGTGCTGGAAGACGAATGGGGCTGGATCGAGGAGATCGGGCTGTTTTACGTCGTCGTCCGCATCTGGGACTGGCGGCGGCTGGTCGTGCCGGTCTCGTATTTCATAGAGCAGCCGTTCCAGAACTGGACGCGAAAATCCTCCAACATCATCGGCAGCGTGTTCTGGTCGCTGGACTATCAGGCGCCCGTCTCGGAGATGCGGGAAAAGCTGGCGGAGATCTGCCGGGCCACCCCGCTGTGGGATGGCGATGTCGTGAACCTGCAGGTGACGGACACAGGCATCAATACGATCCGTGTGCGGGCATTGGCCAGCGCGAAGAACTCTCCCGACGCCTGGGACCTGCGGTGCTTCATCCGTGAAAAGATGATCACCTGGCTTCAGGAGAAACATCCCGAGGCCCTGCCCCGCGTTCGCAACGAACTCGACACCCTGCCCGAAGGCGCCTTCGATGGCCGGGCGATTCAGGCCGGACGGATGGAATAGACCGCCGTCGCGCTCATCACGACCGTGCCATTGATCGTGGCTGAGCCACCGGCGAACAGGATGGTGCGCGTGCGTCGGTCGATCCGCGTGTCGAAACCGGCCTTCGACGCGTCGTCGATGCGGGCGGAGACATCCACCGTCACCGAAACCAGGTCCACGTGCGACGGTGCGCAGAGCTCTTCCGCCGCGGCCCGGATGGCCGACATCAGGTCCAGCGCAAGTTTTTCATCCGCCTGAAGCGTCGCAGTCGCTGTCATGTGTGCAAATTCCCCTGTTCGTTCGCCTCTCCATAAACAGGGCGGGCGCGAAGGGAAAGGGCCAGGCTGCCGGGAGGGTATATTGGCAGCCCGGCCCTCGGGTAGGTCGATACGTCCGTCTGGGTGGGGGATACCAGACGTATCGAAGCGTTTACGCAACGATACGCCGGTTGGATCACCCGGATTTGTCATATTTGATCGCGCACAAAAAAAGCCGCCCGGCGGGGGCGGCATTTCTTTGCGGCTTTCCAGACGTGTCAGGCGGCCTTGGTGTCGCTGTCATCGGCTGTGATGTCACCGTCGAGGTCCGACCCGATCAGGTCGCCGAGATGGCCGAACCCGCTGAGGCCGTGGACCTCTTCCATATGGGTGGAGATGGCCGGAAGCAGCGCGCCGATATGCTTGTGGTCCAGCCCGATGGCGTGAAGGGCCGTGATCATTTCACGCGCAACACGGCGCTTGCCGCCGGGAGTCTGTTCGATCATGCGGGCGATCTCGCCAACCGGGGCGCCCAGTTCGCTGCCTGTCCGGGCCGAGAGCGCGCGGGCGCCGGGAAGGGTTGTAAACATGGCCGTGGCGAAGGGAGAAGCCTGACGCTCGGCGGCATTCAACACGATGCCGAGGGCCTGCTTCGCAATAGGGGCCGCAAGGCCGCTAGTTTTCGCGATGTGCGCCGTAAGATCATTCATCATTGGCGTAGGCACTCCTAAGATTAACGGCCTCGGGATGTTCCATTAACCCGCCACAGCCTTTCTGTTTGGTTACCGGACGGGTGAAATTGCGAAGATCGCGGCAAGGACTGGTTAAGAATCTCCGCTGCGCCGCACCGGTTTCATTTACAAACCCGTCCCGGCGGCCACTATGCGCGCTGACAAAGGGGGGACTTTCCATGATCCGGATCGGCATTCTTGGAGCGGCAAAGATTGCGCCGCCGGCGATCATCGAGCCTACCCGCCGCCGGACCGACTGCCGCGTCGTCGCCGTGGCTGCACGCGATGCCGGCCGCGCGGCCGCCTATGCTGCCAAGCATGACATCCAGCATGTGGCGGACAGCTATGACGCGCTGATCGCCCGCGATGACATCGACCTGATCTACAACGCCTTGCCCCCGAACCGGCATGCGGACCTCAGCATCGCCGCGCTCAAAGCCGGCAAGGCCGTGCTGTGCGAAAAGCCGTTCGCGATGAATGCCGGCGAAGCGGCTGCGATGCAGCAGGCAGCAGAAGAGACCGGCCGGCCGCTAGTCGAGGCATTCCATTACCGCTTCCACCCGGCCTTCATTCACGCCCTCGGCCATGTCCGCAGCGGGCATGTCGGGAAAATCCTGTCCATGGAGGCGGATTTTTCGGTCGCCATCCCCTACCGGCCCGGCGAACTGCGCCACACGCTGGAGACCGGCGGCGGCGCGCTGATGGATCTCGGCTGTTATTGCATCCACATGGTACGGACCATGGCCGGCGCCGAGCCCTCTGTCGCGTCCGCCGAATGCCATTGCGACCGGCCGGGTGTCGATCTCTCGACTCATGCGCGGCTGGTCTTTCCGGGCGATGTGACCGCCTCGGTCATGACGTCCATGTCGGAGACCGTGACACGGCGCATGCAGCTGCATGTCGAAGGCACCAAGGGCTCGCTGACTTTCAACAATCCGATCCACCCGCATCGCGGGCACAAGATCATCCTCCAGCAGCATGGCCAGCCGGACCGGACCGAGACGGTTCCGGGCGACATCACCTATGACAACCAGCTGGCGCACATGGTGGACGTGCTGGCCGGGCGCGCGGAACCGCTGACCGGCGGGGCGGATGCGGTGGCAAATATGCGCGTGATTGATGCGATTTATAGCAGCGCAGGGCTACAGCCCCGCGGCAGCCAACCGGTCTCTTGAAAATCGCCAGAACCCTTGATATCGAATTTGTATTGCAACAGGCGCTGAGCGCGGTCGCGTCACCTAGGCGAGGCAACCGCGGCGCAGGATAAGTCCTGTGTGCGACGCCTTACGGCCCCTCCAGGACTTTTAACGAGCCCGGAGTGAGCCAAATGAAAACCATTATCGAACCTTTCCGCATCAAATCGGTCGAACCGATCCGCATGACCACGCGTGAGGAACGGACAGAGCTGCTGAAGGCGGCAAAGTACAATCTCTTCAAACTGCATTCAGACGATGTAATCATCGACCTGCTGACCGACAGCGGCACGTCCGCCATGAGCGCGGCGCAATGGGGCGCGGTGATGACGGGCGACGAAAGCTATGCCGGCGCGCCCAGCTTCTACAGGTTCGAGGCGGCTGTCCGGAACCTGATGGACTTCAAGCACATCATCCCGACCCACCAGGGCCGCGCCGCCGAACACCTGCTGTTCAACCTGATCGCCAAGCCCGGCCACATCATCCCCTCGAACACGCACTTCGACACGACGCGCGGCAATATCGAGGCGGCGGGCGCCGAAGCGGTGGACCTGCCGGTGGCAGAAGGCAAGATCCCCTCCCTCGATCATCCGTTCAAGGGCAATATGGACCTTGATGCGCAGGAAGCCCTGCTGCGGGAGAAACGCGATTCCGTCCCCGCCGTGATGATGACCATCACCAACAATGCCGGCGGCGGCCAGCCTGCCAGTCTCGAAAATATCCGCGCAGCCGCCCAGATTGCCCAGCACTATCGCAAGCCCTTCTTCATCGACGGCTGCCGCTTTGCCGAGAATGCCTGGTTCATCAAGCTGCGCGAACCCGGCCAGCAGGACCGCAGCATCAAGACGATCATTCACGACATCTTCGAAGTCGCCGACGGGATGACGATGAGCGCCAAGAAAGATGCCTTCGCCAATATCGGCGGCTGGCTGGCGCTGCGCGACGATGCGCTGGCCGAACGCGCCCGCACCTTGCTGATCCAGACCGAGGGCTTCCCTACCTATGGCGGTCTCGCGGGCCGGGACCTTGATGCCATCGCGCAGGGTCTCTCGGAAATCATCGACGAGGATTACCTGCGTTACCGTGTCCGGACGAATGCCTACATCGCGGAACGGCTGGATGCGATGGGCGTGCCGGTCGTGAAGCCGGCGGGCGGCCACGCCGTGTTCGTGGATGCGCGGGCCTTCCTGCCACATATTCCGCCGCTGGAATATCCGGGCCAGGCGCTGGCCTGCGCGCTTTACGAGATGGGCGGCATCCGCGGCTGCGAGATCGGCACGGTGATGTTCGGACGCAAGCCGGACGGCAGCGAGGAACCCGCCCGGATGGACCTTGTGCGCCTGGCCATGCCCCGGCGCGTCTACACCCAGTCCCATGCGGACTATATCGTCGAAGTGTTCGAGGACCTCGCCGCCTCGAAAGACCAGCTGCGCGGCCTGAAAATCGTGAAAGAGCCGCCGATGATGCGGCACTTCACGTCAGAGTTCGAGCCGCTCTAAGCTGCGTCGCGGGCGCGTTCGATCCACTCTTCGACCTCTTCTTCCATGAAGAGGTCGTCGCCGCGGCGGACGCGCTCCCCTTCCGGTGAGTTCAGGAATTCCGTTGCCAGAAGGAACAGGGTGCGCGCGGGCGCTTCGGCCAGTTCCTTGCTGGTGCGGATACCGGCGCCGACCATGATCTGCACATCGTGCACGCGCAGGCCCGGCACTTCCATCATCAGCTTCGTCTGGTCCTGCCAGTCGCGGAGGGTTTCGGAGTCGATATAGTGGACGTCCAGCATGAAGGCCGTCTCCTCGATATCGCAATCGAGCAGTTCGCCAATCGTGTAGATGCCGACGTCTTCGAGGCGGGCAGCCGTTTTCGGACCGATCGACGGTGCATCGACCACCGGGCTTTCGCGCGTCAGGCCGGAGGCGCGGACATGCGGCGCCTCGGCCGGCGCCTCATCTTCCTCTGATGCGACGACCTCATCCGGTTCGTCTGCGGATTCGTTCTCGTCCTCGTCGTCCTCGTCTTCTTCATCATCCTCGTCGTCGAAGTCTTCGTCGTCCTCATCTTCATCGAAGTCTTCGTCTTCGTCGTCGTACTCATCCTCGTCCTCGTCGGCTTCGGATTCGTACACGTCCTCGTCTTCGTCCTCATCGTCGGCAGCTCTGAGCTCAGCATCTTCCTCGCCATCATCTTCCAGGCCCAGGCCAGCCTCTTCGATGGCTGCGAGTTCCGTTTCATCGAGGATCAGCTCGTCTTCGAGCAGAACGTCATCTTCGGCCTCAACGCTTTCGGCCTCAACCGACACGGGTTCGATTTCGTCGGCAGCGTCCAGAATGATTTCGTCTTCAACGGCTTCGGTTTCAGGTTCCGCCGTGACAACCGGCCTTTGCCCTTCCGGCGGCACATGCGCCGATCCGATCGGGCCGATTTCCTGCTTGTTGAGCTCTTTCAGAGGCACACGGAGCACCTGCGCCGCATGCATCATGCGGATGGCCTTGTCGTCGTCCGGCAGTGTTTTGATGACTTTGCCGGTCTTGCGGAATTCCTTGTACATACGCTCGACCTGCGCCCGGTCGTTCACATCGGCGAGTTTCGCCGTGATCCAGCGCAGCGGAATGTCGAGGGTCTCGATATAACCCTGCAGCGTCAGATGCGCCTTCGGAGGCGCGACAGCCGCCTCTTCCACAGCCTGTGTTACCAGTGCTGCAAATCCGGCGGTCGCGTACGCGACGAGGTTTGCGATGCCCTCACGCATCGTGTCATCCAGGCCCGACGGCGGATGGGCCACGCCACGCTCCAGATCGTAGTGATCGATGAACGTATTGTAGTAGGTGTTCGACAGGGCCGCGCCTTCCACCACCATGTCGGCAACGAAGCCCGGGCCGGACGGCACATGGATATCCGGATAGCCGTTCGCCTCGATCCTTTCGTCGATCACGTCCCGGCTCTTGGCGATGGACCATTCGACGGCGCGGTGAATGACGCCTTCTTCCTCGGTCTGAGCGGTATGGAAGGGCTGGATCGGGTCTGCATAGTAATGGCTCAGCACACCGAGCGCATAGGCCGCCTTGCTCCACTTCTTCGCGCGCAGCAATTCGACCGAACGGGCATACCAGGCCATGGCCTTGCCAGGCGCCCCGCCCCACTGGCCTTCATTCACGTGGCAAACGTGATTCATGAAGTCCTTGAACTTCGCATCCGGGGCCTTCGCACCTTCCAGAAGATGCTCGTGATGGACCAGGAAGATGGCCTTCCAGGCCTCCCCCTGCTCCCCGCCAATCAGCGAAAGGGCATCGAGTGCGATGTAGTGATGAGTAGAACGGCAGCGATGCGCACGAACGACACGCTCGAGCAGAGACATGGGCAAGACTCCTCAGCCTGGCAGATTGTCAGACCGAGGAGTGGGTTAACTTGGTTACCCGGTTGTTAACCCTTCGCCCCTTGCGCGAAGATTTTTCTGCAGGTCAGCGAACCGCGAAGTCGAACGGCTCGTTGCGGTTCTTGCCTTTGTTCGGTCCCATGAAGCCGAACAGGTGGCCGGCCACCTTGCGCATCTGGATCTCTTCGGAGCCTTCGGTGATGCGGTAACGGCGGTGGTGGCGGTAGATGTGCTCGAACGGTTTGTGGCGCGAATAACCGATGCCGCCATGCACCTGCATCGCCCGGTCGGCCGCGTCGCAGCACAGCCGGTTGGCCTTGTAGTTACACATCGAGACCTTGTCGGAGAGCTTGATGGCCACTTCCGGCTTGGACATCTGGTCGATTTCCCACGCCGTCTTGAAGATGAAGAGGCGCAGCATCTCGGCTTCGGTGGCCTGTTCGACGAGCGGGAACTGGATCGCCTGGTTCACCGACAGCGGCTTGCCGAACGGGCGGCGTTCATTGGCGTAGTTGACCGCTTCGGTAATGCAGTACATCGCCGCGCCGACAGAGCTGGCCGCCTGGCGGATGCGGTTCTCGTGGACGAAGTGCTGCGCCAGGGCGAGACCGCCTTCCGGCGGGCCGAACACAGCATCTTCCGGAACCCAGACATCCTTGATGCTCAGGCGCGGATGGTCCGTCGGCATATTGAAGGTCCACATGTATTCTTCGATGATCACGCCGGGGTCACGCGCCGGAATGATCAGGCAGGTGATGCCCTTCGCATCGCCGTCTTCGCCGCTGGTCCGGCAGAACAGCATGATGTGGGTCGCGACATGCATGCCGGTGATCCACATCTTCTCGCCATTGATCAGCCAGCCATCCTTGCCGTCTTTCTTGTGGCGCACCGCGCGGGTTTCCATATGCGTCGCGTCGGAGCCGTGATGCGGCTCGGTCAGGCCGAAGCAGGCCAGGAACTTGCCCTCAAGCGCGGCATTGGCGAGGTGCTTCTGGTCCGGACGGGCAAAGTCCCGCAGCATCAGGATCTGCGGGAAATTGCCGACGATGGAGTGTTCGTTCTGCAGATCATTGTGCAGGCCAAGGCCCTTGCGGGCGAGATGCTCGCGAATAACGGCCATGCCGAGATTGGTGCCGTCCTGGCCGCCAAATTCCTTGGGCAGCGCATAGCGCAAATGGCCGGCCGCATCGGCGCGGCGCTTGGCCTCCCTAAGCAGCGCCTCCCATTCCGGACGCGGCAGACCGCCATTTTCGAAATCGGTGCGCGCCCATTCGCGGCGGTGGTCGAAGAAACGGATATTGTCGTCCTGCTCTTCGAGCGGCTTGATTTCGTCTTCGATGAACTTGTCGAGCACCACCAGATAGTCGGCAATTTCCTGCGGGATATTGAAGTCCATGTCGCGTCTCCTCCTGACCTTTGTCTCTTCTTAAAATCTCTTGACCACGAGCATATCGAGGCAGGGGCGCACGGCAATTTGTGCCGCGGGGGCAAGCGGCGAACTAAATTGAACTGTTAGAAAAATTATGAGTACTGAACGATTGACTTATTGTTCAGGGATCATATTCTTCCCCTTGTGACTTCACCGGGTCACGCAAATCCAACGCAGAAAGGTTTCCTCCCATGACCTCCCGCATCCTCTCTCTCGCTGCCAGTGCAACCCTCGCCGGCGCAGCCCTGTTCGCCGCCCCTGCATTCGCCGAAGTCCAACGCGACCTGCAGCTGGACGTACAATATGACGCCGCCGCTCTCGACACCGCGTCTGGCGCTGAAAAAGTGCTGAATTCACTGCAAGAGCAAGCAATCGACGCCTGCCGGTACACCCGCCCGGTCGCCGGTGCCCCCCGCGTGGACGATGTCTGCGTCTCCGAAATCATCGCCAAGGCTGTGATGCAGATCAACGCTCCGGAACTGACCCGCGTTTATGCGGCCAACACCCCTCAGTCGACCCGGATCCTGGCGGCGCTCAAATAGGAACGCCGCTTAACAAGAAGCGCTGAACACTTGACGTAGTTTTCAGCGCTATCTATTAGTTCAGCGTCGGGACGACCACCGCGCACCCGGCGCTGAACATAACCATAAGCGAAAAGGCATCCTCCCATGCTCCGTTCTGCAATTCTTGGCGCCGCCTTCCTCGGCCTCGCCGCTCCCGCATTCGCCACCAGCTTCACCTTCGAGACGGCCAAACCGGTCGATGAAACACGCGTCACCGTGATCGGGACCGTCTGGACCTGCGAAGGCACCGTCTGCACGGGTGAGATGAACCGCAAGAAAGTCACGCTGCGCGACTGCAAGAAGATCGCGAAGAAGGCCGGCGAAATCACCTCATTCAAGAACGACAAGTACGAGCTCTCGGCTGACGACATCGAAGCCTGCAAAGCTTCGGCACGCGGCTAAAACGGCCCGGCCAACCAGCCAATCTCTCCAGAGCCTCTCCTCGGGCCGCCTCGGGTTTAACAACCGGGCGGCCATTTTTTTGCCTTTCCGCGCAACGCTCCGCTCGCTGGCACGTTAAGCCTTCAGACGGAGAGGAGACATGGCCGCAAGCCGGAACCAACCATTGGAACGCGTTCTCGAAGCCGCAATCGAGGACTGCGATCAGGACAAGGTCACCATCGGTGCCCTGCTCGACATGTTCGGGGACCGGTCATTCGGGCCCGTCATTATCCTGCTTGGCCTCCTGGTGACGGTGCCGCCGCTGGGCGGCATTCCCGGCTTGCCCATTGCCGTCGGCGCCATCATCCTCCTTTTCAGCCTGCAGATCGTGCTCGGTGCACGTCACATCTGGATGCCGCAATTCGTGCAGAAACAGGGCATTGAATGCTCAAAGCTGGAAAATGCCCGCGGCCGCGTGAAGCCGTGGCTCCAGCGGATCGACAGGATGATCACAGAACGCCTGACCTGGGCGACCGACAAGATCGCGACCTATGGCGCAGCACTGGCGGTTTCACTGCTCTCATTGCTGATGATCCCGCTCGAACTGGTCCCGTTTGCCGTTGCAGCGCCGGGCACGGCCATCGTCCTTTTCGGCCTGGCCCTTGTCGCGCGGGATGGCGCCCTGATGCTGGCCGGATTTGCCGCGGCCGCCGCCGCGATCAGCGTCGCTGTCTTTCTGGTGCCCTGGGGCACAGTCGCCGGATGGCTCTGATGTCCCCTATTCCGCGGGCGCAGGCTCGACCGGTTGCCAGAGTTCGATCTTGCGTCCGTCCGGATCCATGACCCAGGCGAACTTGCCATAGGATTCGATCATTGGCTCGCCCGCCATCGGCACGCCTTCCGTCTCCAGACGTTCGAGCATGCCGTCGAAATCGTCGACCATCAGATTGATCATGAAATCCGCATCCGACGGTTTGAAATAGTCGCTGTCTGCCTTGAATGGCGCCCAGATCGTGCGTGCGCCCTCGGGAAACAGGGCCGCGGAACCGGCGTGGGCAAAGCTGGCGCCGCCATAATCATCGATCTCCAGGCCCAGGACCCGCTTGTACCAATCGCGTGTGGCCTCAACATCCTTGCAATGGAAGAAGACACCGCCCAACCCGATCACTTTTGCCATTCCGGGCTCCCTTTCCAGATTTCATGCCGGGACATCCGCCGTATTTCGCGCAATGATCCGGCTCAACACTCTGCCGCCACGCTAGCCGCAGAGGCCGTGAAATCAAAGGTGGGAGACGAAGCAAATGAAGACAGACGCCCTGCGCACCCCGGATGAGCGATTTTCCGGCCTGCCCGGCTGGCCGTATGCCCCGCACTATGTGGACGACCTGCCGGGCTATGAGGGCCTGCGCGTACACTATGTGGATGAGGGGCCACAAAATGCCGTGCGCACATATCTATGCCTGCACGGCCAGCCCTCCTGGTCTTATCTCTACCGCAAGATGATCCCGGTCTTCCTCGACTCCGGGGCCCGTGTGATCGCGCCGGACTGGCTGGGCTTCGGCCGGTCCGACAAGCCGGTGGCGGATGAGACATATACGTTCCACTTCCACCGCAACATGATGCTCGAACTGGTGAAGCGGCTGGATCTTCAGCAGGTGACACTGGTCTGCCAGGACTGGGGCGGCCTGCTGGGCCTGACCCTGCCGCCGGACATGCCGGACAGGTTTGAACGGCTGATCGTGATGAACACCACGCTCGCCACGGGCACTTCGCCCAGCGACGGGTTCAATGCCTGGAAAACCTACAGCGCTTCCCAGCCAGACATGGACGTCGCCGCCCTGATGAAGCGGGGCATGCCGGTCCTGTCCGATGCTGAAGCGGCGGCGTATGGCGCCCCCTTCCCGGACGCGACCTACAAGGCCGGTGTGCGGCGCTTCCCCGAACTCGTCATGGTCGAGCCGGACATGGAAGGCGTGGAGACATCGCAACGGGCCGCGGATTGGTGGGCCCGGGACTGGCAGGGCGAAACCTTCATGGCCGTCGGCGGGGCCGATCCGGTGCTCGGCCCGCCCGTTATGGAAAAACTGCGCGCTCAGATCCGCGGCTGTCCCGAACCGATGATCATCGAAGAAGCCGGTCATTTCGTGCAGGAATGGGGCGCGCCGGTCGCGCGCGCCGCTCTGGAAGCCTTCGGGGAGTTGTAATCGTGAACGACCTTCTTGCAGCCTGGCAATCGGATGTCGCACGGCAACCCCAATGGGTTCAGCATTGGCTGGACATCATGGTGATCATTCTCGGCGGTTTCTCCATCGTGTTCAGCCTCGTCCGGGTCGAGGCCCGCTGGGTGCTGGCCGGTTTCATGCTGGGCGCCATCACCATGCTGGGGCTCTACAGCCAGATTGGCTATTCGCGGCTGCTGGGCCTGGCCCATGTGATCTTCTGGACACCGGTGCTGGTCTACCTCCTCCGCCGGCGCGATCGGTGGCGCGTGAAGGAGACCTGGTCCGGCAAATGGATCATCCTGGCCGTCACGACACTGACGATCTCACTCATCTTCGACTATACCGACGTCATTCGCTGGGTCCTGGGCGCGCGTTGATTCAACAGATGCCGTGGCCGCCAGTCTGGCCTAGAATAAGCGGCATGACCGATTCTCCCCTCCGTCCCGGAGCAGGCTGTGGCGCCGCCATTCTCGATGACGAGGGACGCCTGCTCCTGATCCAGCGCCTGAAAGAGCCGGAAGCCGGCGCATGGGGCCTGCCCGGCGGTAAGATCGATTTCGGGGAACGCGCCGAAGACACCGCGCGCCGGGAAATCGAGGAAGAGCTCGGCATCGTCATCGAACTGACGCGCCTGGCCTGTATCTCGGAAATCATCGGCGGGGGCGATGGCCTTCACTGGGTGTCGCCGATCTTCGAGGCCCGCATCGTTTCAGGAGAGCCGCGCATCATGGAACCCGAAAAACATGGCGGGTGGGGCTGGTTTACCCGGGACGACCTGCCGGACCGGCTCACCTCGCCGGCGATCACATTCCTCGACAGGACTGCAAATGGGGCATGGCAGCCCGCTCTGAAGCAGTCTTTATAGGTTGGGCATGCGCTGGCTTCGCCGAATCGTTTTCTGGCTGATCATCCTGGATCTGGCCGCGACCGCCCTCTTCTGGGGCGTCAGCCGTTTCATGGACCAGTCGAGAGCGCTGACCGGCGGCACGGGCGTCGTCTTCTATACCGACAATAACAAGGACGCTGCGGCGCGAATCGCGAAGGCCGTGAACCTGCTCAAGGCCGGCAAGCTGGACCGGCTTTACATGGTCGGCGGACACCGTCCGCAGGAGGGATGGCTCGGCAGCCAGGAAATGGCGCTGATCGCTGCGCGCGGTTCCGGCCTTGGCGGGCGCATCTCCGCCGACGTGGAGAGCCGGGACACGATCTCCGGCCTGAAGAACCTCGCCCGCAACGCCAAGACCAAAGCGCCCGGCGAAATCGTGTTTGTTTCCAACTGCATGCAGGTGATCCGGGCCAAAGTGATCTACAATGCCCAGCCCGACCACCAGCCAAGCGTGATGGGCGCCTGCCCGCCGGGCGATCTCAATCCGCTCGATATATGGCGGCGCGCCCATTACGAGGCCGGTGCCTGGGTTCTGTATGCGATGCCCGCAGGCTGGCGGGATGCGGTACTGGACCGGCTGCGGGGCGCCGACGTTCCCGCCGAATAAATTTTGTCCGAAATCGGCACATCAGCGCCTTTGGACGATCCGGGTGCGCCGCACCATGCAAATAAATCAAACAAGCGGTTCCGTCACAGGCACAAATGTTGCAGATTTTGTTCGGGTGAGCCAAATGAGCGCACGAATTGCGCTGGGGAATAAGCATTATAAAGGCAGGAACAGAGGCCAAAATGAGCGATACTGTAGCGATCCTTGGAAACCTGGGGATTGAGCCAAAATCCGTCCGTAAAAACTGGAACGAAGCACGTCTCTACGAGACCTCCGTTGCAACGGGCGAAGCACGCGTCGCTGAGGGCGGCCCTCTTGTCGTGGAAACCGGGCAGCACACCGGCCGTTCCGCCAAGGACAAGTTTACCGTCCGCGACGAAACAACCGAAAACACGGTCTGGTGGGACAATAACGCCGCGATGACGCCGGCGCAGTTCGACGTCCTCTTTGAAGACTTCAAGGCCCACCTCGCCGACAAGGACGTGTTCGCCCAGGAATTGTTTGGCGGCGCCGACCTGTCCCACCGCCTGCCGGTGACCGTCGTGACAGAATATGCCTGGCACTCCCTGTTCATCCGCCACCTTCTGCGCATTCCGGAAGCCGGCGAATACGAGAATTTCGACTCGCAGTTCACGATCATCAACTGCCCGAGCTTCCGTGCTGATCCGGAACGCCATGGCTGCCGGTCCGAAACCGTGATCGCCGTCAACTTCGCCAAGCGCATGGTCCTGATCGGCGGCACCTCCTACGCCGGTGAGACAAAGAAGTCCGTCTTCACGGCCCTCAACTATTACCTGCCGGCCAAGAAGGTCATGCCGATGCACTGCTCGGTGAACACATCACCGGCCGATGACGCCGCCATTTTCTTCGGCCTGTCGGGCACCGGCAAGACGACCCTGTCGGCCGATGCCAGCCGCATCCTGATCGGCGATGACGAGCATGGCTGGTCGGAGAACGGCCTCTTCAATTTCGAAGGCGGCTGCTACGCCAAGATGATCAAGCTCTCGGCTGAAGCCGAACCGGAAATCTTCGCCACGACAAAGCAGTGGGGCACGGTCCTCGAAAACGTGGTGATGAATGCGGCGACCCGCGAACTGGACCTCGACGACGCCACGCTCGCCGAGAACTCCCGCGGCGCCTACCCGATCTCGGCCATCCCGAACGCGTCCCTGTCGGGCCGTTGCGGCCAGCCGAAAAACCTCATCATGCTGACAGCTGACGCGTTCGGCGTGATGCCGCCGATTGCCAAGCTGACCCCGGCCCAGGCGATGTATCACTTCCTGTCCGGCTACACCGCCAAGGTCGCCGGCACCGAGAAAGGCATCACCGAACCGACGGCGACCTTCTCCACCTGCTTCGGCGGTCCGTTCATGCCGCGCCATCCGTCCGAATACGGAAACCTGCTGCGCGAACTGATCGGCAAGTATGACGTGAATTGCTGGCTGGTTTCCACCGGCTGGACGAGCGGTCAGTACGGCACCGGCCACCGCATGCCGATCAAGGCGACCCGCGCCCTGCTGAACGCCGCCCTCGACGGATCGCTGAACGATGTCGAATTCCGCGAGGACGAAACCTTCGGCTTCCTCGTTCCCGTCTCCGTGCCGGGGGTCGATTCAAAGATCCTCGATCCGCGGTCGACCTGGGATGATGGCGCCGCCTATGACAAGCAGGCCGCGAAACTGGCCGACATGTTTGTCGAGAACTTCGCCAAGTTCGAGAGCTATGTGGACGACGCCGTGAAGGCAGCGGCCCCGAAGGCGAAAGTCACGGTCTGAACCTGATCAACCCTATCTGAAATTGAGCGCCGCCTGCCCTCAGGCGGCGCTTTTTTGCATTCCTGTCCCTCATATACACCTCTCTTCAGCGTTACCGGGGTAAAATTTGCCGTGATTTCCTGCCGTTTACGCAAACGGAAGGGCTGGCGCTTCGCGAATTGGCCTATTAGGGTGCGGCGCAACAATCACTGCAGTCCTTGGAGGGAAATCCATGCGTGAAGCCGTTATCGTTTCTTATGCTCGTACGGGCATGGCCAAAGCCAACCGCGGGAGTCTGAACGACACCCACGGCATCACCATGGCGGGCCACGCCATCAAGAGCGCCATTGACCGCGCCGGCATCGAAGCAGGCCTGATCGAGGACGTGTTCCTCGGCACCGCCCAGCCCGAAGGCGCCACTGGCCACAACGTCGCCCGCAACGCTGCCCTCTGGGCTGGCTGCCCGTCGACCACGTCCGGCGCCACGGTCAACCGTTTCTGCTCGTCCGGCCTGCAGGCCATCGCCATGGCGGCGCATTCGGTCATCAATGAAGGCGCACCGGCAGCGATCGGCGGCGGCGTCGAGTCGCTCTCGCTCGTTTCGCGCTCGGGCCACATGAACACCTTCCGCTACACGGAAGAGGAACTCATGAAAAAATGGCCAGCGATCTGGATGACCATGATCGAGACCGCCGAAATCGTCGCAGACCGCTATGGCGTCAGCCGCGAAGACCAGGACCGTTACTCCGCTGAATCCCAGAAGCGCACCGCTGCTTTCCAGGAATCCGGCAAGATGGCCGAAGAGATCGTGCCGCTGAAAACCCGGATGAAAATGGTCAACAAGGAAACCGGCGAAGAGTCCTACCAGGACGTCGTCTGCGACAAGGACGAGTGCAACCGCCCCGGCACGACCTACGAAACCCTCGCTGGCCTGAAGCCGGTCTTCTCGGGCGGCATGGTCGTCAAGGAAGGCAAGTACGTCACCGCTGGTAACGCATCGCAACTGTCCGATGGCTCGGCCGCCGTGGTCGTCATGGAAGCTGCCGAAGCTGCCAAGCGCGGCCTGACCCCGATGGGCCGTTTCGTCGGCTTCAACGTCGCCGGTTGCGATCCGGACGAAATGGGCATCGGCCCGGTCTTCGCTGTGCCGCGCCTGCTGGAGCGCCATGGCCTGACCGTCGACGATATCGACCTGTGGGAACTGAACGAAGCCTTCGCCTCGCAGTGCCTCTACAGCCGCGACCGTCTGGGCATCGACCCGGAGAAGTACAATGTGAACGGCGGCTCGATCTCGATCGGCCACCCGTTCGGCATGACCGGCGCACGCTGCACCGGCTCCATCCTGATGGAAGGCAAGCGCCGCGGCGCCAAATGGGGCGTTGTCACCATGTGTATCGGCGGCGGCATGGGCGGCGCCGGCCTGTTCGAGATCTACAGCTAAAGCGTCTCGACACCTGTTACCAAAGGCCCCGGTATTTGCCGGGGCCTTTTTCGTTGTAACGAGACTGTAACAGTAGTGTCATCAAACTTGAGTTTAACCGTCATAAATTTTCTATATCTCCCGCAAAATTCTGTAGGTCGCGGAGAGATTCCCGGTGATTCCCCAATTCTTCGCGCGTATCTGCGCGGCCTCGTTTCTGGCGCTTGCATTCGCGGCCTCCCCGGCGCTTGCAGAGGACTGGGCGCCTGAGGTCTTCGGGCGACTACAGTATGACTATACCAGATCAAGCGGTGACGATTCCGGCTTTGACCTTGACCGCGGCGAGCTTCGAACCGGCCGCATCGGACTAAGCGCCAAACGCGGCGACACGAAGCTGAAGGCGGAACTGGCCCTCAACAATGATGGCAATACCGAACTCACCGACGCCTACATAAAGCAGGCGCTGGGCAAGTCCGGCTGGGATTTGCGCGCCGGGCAGTTCAAGACGCAGAACTCCCTGGACGAGCAATCCTCCGGGCGCTTCCTGGTCTTCTACGAGCGGGCCGCCTTTACCGATGCGTTCGGGTTCGACCGCCGCGTGGGCGTGCAGCTGGAAAACCGTGGACAACGCCATTCGGTCTATGCCGGCGTGTTTGCTGAAAATGCCAACGACACGGCCTTCGCCGGTGGTCATGCGGCGGCGGTCCGGTATGTGTTCACCCCCGTCCAGACCGAGTCCCGTCTGCTGCATTTCGGTGTGTCATTGCGCTGGCGCGAGGCGGGGGACGCCGACTTCCGGTACCGGCAGCGGCCTGTCTCCCACGAAGCGGGCGCGATCCTTGCGACGCCAAAATTTGCCAGCGACGACCTGTTCGGCGGCGTCGAAGCGGCCTGGATCGACGGGCCCGTCTGGCTTGCGGGCGAATATGGCCAGCTGCGTGCAAACCGGACGGCGGGACCGGATGCGACCTATGCCGGCGGCTATACCGAAGCCGGCTATGTGTTCGGCGGCCGCCGGACCTATGACCATAACAAGTTCCGCCGCCCGGAGGTCGGCCGGCCCGTCACGGCAGGCGGGCCCGGCGCGCTGATCCTGGCCGCGCGGGCAGACTGGCTGGACTTGTCGGACAACGCCGCAGATGGCGGCCAGCTGACCACATTCACAATCGCGGCGGACTGGTTTGCCACGTCTCATGTCCACGCAGGCATAAACCTGTACCGGGCCGAGGCGGATCTGGGGTCGACCTCCTCCGGGCTCGCCCCGGCCTTCGCCGCCTACCGGCTGGCGGGTGGAACCTCTGAAGACGTCACCGGCGCCAGCCTGAGGATACAATTCGACTTCTGATTCCGCGTTCCGCTGCATCGGCTGTGAATAGCTTTCCTCATCGCTCTCCTTAGTTCCGGGTCGGGGCAATCCTCACTAGGTAGCTGGAAACGCTCGAAGGAACGGCCCGAATGATCCGCACTTTTCTCTCCACCGCCGCCATGATCGCCCTTGTCAGCGCCTGCAGCCCGGCAGAGACCGCGGACGCGCCTGCAGACACCGCTGCCCCGGCCAAGGCCGCAGAGGCTGTTCTGCCGGCAGATGCCACCGGCTTCATCACGGCGAACCCCCTGCCCCTGGCGGAAGACGGCAGTGTGCGCAAAGACGATTATGGCCGTCCTTATGAATATGCCTTCCTGGGCAAGACGCTGCCGCACTTCACCGGCACGATGCTGGACGGTTCGGCGTTCGATTCCGACGACCTGACCCAATGGACCGTGATTGATGTCTGGGGCCTCTGGTGCAGCGACTGCCAGGCCGACGCGCCTTATGCGGCCGCGCTTTCGACCGCCATCAACCAGGATCCGGACCTCGACTTCCTGTCCATTCATGTGCCTGCCAGCGCGGCGCGGGCGACCGCGGAAGAGATGTACAAGAAATACGGCTCGATCGACGCCTATTTCGCCGAGAAGGGCTATTCCTATCCGGTGGTGATCGACTCTGACGCAAGCCTGCGCGACACGCTCAAGATCAACTGGACGCCCTCTTACCTTCTCGTCTCGCCGGACGGTGTGGTGAAGGGTTATCGCAGCGAATTTTCCGCCGCCAAGGGCGAACCGGTGAAGGATTTCCTGAAAGACGTCGCCCGCGTGAAGGCCGAACAGCAGGGATAGGTTTCCGCGGCGCGTCTGACTGACCCGGAAAGACACAACCAGGCGTCGCACCTGCCCCGTTCCGGCACCACTTGCCAGCGCAGCCACCACGGGATGCGTTTCCTGGCCCGAATCTTGATGGAGCATTTGAACAATCGGCCTGCACGGGCTAACTGGTAGGTGCCGGACAGGGAAACGGGAGACTCCCCGGAATGCTGCATCCTTCGACCAAACGCCTCATCGACAAGCTCGATGAGATGACCCGCAAACAGCGGGTCGGCTGGGAAGAAAGCGACAATGGCTCGATCAAGCACGATACCGAAGGGTATCGGGTGACGCTGACGGCTGCGCCGCACTCCCTGCTGCTGACAGACACGCTGGGCCGCGAAATAGAGACCTGCACGCCAGAGGACTTCGCTGGCGAAACCGATGCCAACGGGCAGCCCTACACAGACTTCATCGAAGCGCTGTACCGGGAAGCGCACCGCCATGCGCGCGGAGCTGAAAAGGCGATCTCTGCCCTTCTCAGCAGCCTCGACGAGGCCGATACGGAAGACGGCGGCGACGCCGAAGCGGCGGGCCCCTTGTCCGGGCCGGAAAGCTTCGAACATCCCGAGGATGAGGGCGACGAGTCCCACCCGCTGGAAGACCACGAATTGCCCGAGCCGGAATATGAAGGCCAGGCCGACATGCAGGCCGCCATCGCCGCAATGGCTGACGAGATGAGCGAGGCCCCGCCTGCCGCGGCGCAGGTGGAAGAAAACCACGAGCCGGCCCCCGCCCCAGAGCCTGAGCCAGCGCCTGAGGTCATCACGGAAACAGAACCCTACGCCCCCTTCGCGGGATCATCGGACACGGCCCGCCCTTATGCCGTTGCAGCGGAATTCGCCGCGCCCACCGCTGCGGATCCAGCGCCGCTTGCCGATGAGCCTGCAAGCGAAACCGCAGAAGCGGACTCCGCCGCCGAAGAGCCGTTCAGCGAAGAAAACTCCGTCTGGGAAACGATCCGCAATGCCAGCGGCGAAGCAGAGGCGCCTGCGGCAGATCCCGGACCTGCCAGCGAAACACCGGCGCCCGCCGAGGCAGAGGATGCCCCTGCCTCCCGGCCGTCTCCCGTATTCGGCTCTGCCCTGTTCAACAACAATCTGAACGACCTCAGCCAGTCCCGCGAGCCGGACGCTGAAGCGACGCCAGAGGCTGCACCTGAAGCCACATCGGAACCAGCCCCCGCACCAGAGCCGGAGCCCGAGCCTGAACAACCGGCGCCCCGCAGCTTCAGCCTATCGGGGATCACATCCGGCTTTGGCCTCGGATCGACGCATTCAGCCCATCGCGTCCAACCGGACACGCCGTCTGAGGCGGCCGAACCGGCCCAGCGCGGACTGATCGATGGCACGGTGGACCTGCCGGATACGCTGCCAGACGCGCTGCCGGAAGACGCCCCCGCGCCGACGGACGAGTGGCGGATGGAGCAGGATGAGGAATTCGGTTTCACCGAAGACGACCTGATGCCGGGCGTGCCCGCCAAGCCCCTGCCCGCCGTCACGGATGCCGCGCCTGAAACGCCTGAACCGGAAGCGCCTGCAGAAAAGCCCGAGCCGGAAACCAATCGGGACTCCGGGTCCGAACACCCCACGCGGCCAGCCCGGCGGTTCAATCCCTGGAATTGACTTGTGTCCTGGTCAGCCGCGCCAGAAGCGGCGGGTCAGCACCACGAAGACCACAACGAATTCCAGCCGCCCCAGCAGCATGTTGATCGTGCAGACCCAGGTGGAGAAGTCCGAGAAGCTCTGGAATGTGCCGGATGGCCCGTTGATGGGACCAAGGCCGGGGCCGACATTCGAGACCGTCGTCGCGGCTCCGGAAATCGCCGTGATCGGATCCAGGCCGTCCAGCCCCAACAGCGCGGCGGAAATCAGGAAGGTCGCGAAATAGAGGAACATGAAGACCATGACCGACTGGAGCGTTTCCTCGTCCACATTCTTACCGCCATATTTGATCGGTGCGCGGCGGTGCGGCTGAACCATGCGGCGCGAATAGGCGAGCATGGCCTTCGAAGCGATCTCCAGACGGAACATCTTGAGGCCGCAGGCGGCTGACCCCGCACACCCGCCGACAAAGGTCGCCCCCAGGAAGATCGCCATGACCGGCGTACCCCAGGTGTCATAGGCAGCGGAGGCATAGCCCGTTCCGGTCATCACGGAGATGATGTTGAACAAGGCCTCCTTGAAGCCGTGGAAGACGTGATCAAAGATCGGCGGATCGACCACGGCTTCGTGATAGATCACGATGATCGCCGCCAGTGTCACGGCGATGCCGGCATAAACGCGCGGCTGCGGATCGCTCAGCATCGGCATGACGCGCCCCTGCAACAGCAACATGGCCAGCAGGCTGAACGGCAGGCCCGCGATGAACATGAAGAAGGTCGCGGCATAGGCCGCCGGCGTATCGTTGAAATAGCCGAAAGAGGCATCGTGCGTGGAATACCCGCCCGCCGACATCGTGGTCATCGCGTGGCAGATCGCGTCGAACCAGGTCATCCCGCAGAGATAGTAGACCAGCGCGCAGGTCAGCGAGATGATGAGATAGGTCAGGCCCAGATAGGTGGCGATGTCCGTGACGCGGGGCAGAAATTTGCCGGACCGGTCAGAGTTCTCCAGCTGGAACAGCTGCATCCCGCCGACGCGCAGCTGCGGCAGGATGGCGATCGCGGTCACGATGATGCCGATGCCGCCAAACCACTGGATGATCGACCGCCACAGCAAGAGGCCGCGCGGCAGGGAATCGAGCCCGGTCAACACGGTCGCGCCGGTCGTGGTGAGGCCAGACACGCTCTCGAACATGGCGTCGGTGAAGCTCATGCCCGAAGCCACGAAGGGAATGGCCGCGACGGCGGGCAGAGCCGTCCAGACCAGCACAGTCAGCAGGAAGCCTTCGCGCTGGCCGGTGCGCTCCACCTCCCCCCGGGCCAGCACCCACAGGCATGTGCCGATGAACACCGCGCCGAAGGATGAAACCGCAAACACATGCGCTTCCGGACGCTTGTCAGCCCAGTCTATGAGCGCGCACGGCAGCATGGCCACGCCCAGGAGCACGGTCATAATGCCGATGGCAAGGAGTAGCGGGCGCAGCTGCATGTCAGGCGGTAACCATACCGGGGAAAAGCTGAGAAGACGTCAACACGGGCTCCCGGCCGGGTCCGGACGAGCTGTCTGGGGCGTAATCGCCAGAATTGAGCGGGTCATCAGCCATATGTCCGGTCAGCCGTCAAATCCTACGGTGCCTGCATTAACTGCGCCAGTGCGGACTGCATCAGCCCGTCTGGAGTGGAGACAGCGATTGACCGAGGGGAAAGCAGTCTCTAAAGCCGGGCCAAATCGTTACATTTGTACCCAATTACAGGCTCGGAGCCTCATGTTCGATCACCCTTCCTACAATGCCCATGAAGGCGTCCACATGTTCCAGGATGCCGCCAGCGGCCTGCGGGCGATCATTGCCGTCCATTCCACCGCCCGCGGCCCGGCAGCAGGCGGATGCCGGATGTGGAACTACGGGACCGGCGAAGCCATGCTGAAGGACGCACTCCGCCTCAGCCAGGGGATGAGCTACAAGAACGCCATGGCCGATATCCCGCTGGGCGGCGGCAAGTCCGTGATCTGGGGCAATGCGCGCACAGACAAGTCGCCGGAGCTGTTCCGCGCCTTCGGCCGGGCCGTGCACAGCCTGCAGGGCCAGTACACGACCGCCGAAGACGTCGGCGTCAGCGTGGCCGACATGGCCATCGTGCGCGAGGAAACGCCATACGTTGCCGGGCTGGACCAGGGCGATGCCGCCTCGGGCGACCCCTCCCCTGTGACGGCTAAAGGCATTTATCTCGGCCTGCTGGAAACCGCGAAGCGCGCCTTTGGCAACGACGACCTGACCGGCAGGACGGTCGCCGTACAGGGTGTGGGCCATGTCGGCGGATATCTGTGTGACCACCTGGCGGGCGCTGGCGCGAAACTGGTGATCGCCGATATCGACCAGGCCGCGCTGGAAGCGGTCGCCAGCCGGACGGGCGCAACAATCGTCGAGCCGGACGCCATCTATGATGCCGATGCCGACATATTCGCCCCCTGCGCCCTGGGCGCCGTGGTCAACGAGCAGACGCTGGAACGATTCCGGTTCAAGGCCATCGCCGGCGGCGCGAACAACCAGCTCGTCGTGCCGGAAATGGGGGAATTGCTGCGGCGCAAAGGCATCCTCTACGCACCGGATTATGTCATCAATGGCGGCGGCATCATCAACGTCGCCGCCGAGATTTCGGGCAATTATTCGCGCGACTGGGTCGATGCGAAACTGGTCCGGCTGGTCGAGACGCTCGGCGAGGTGCTCGACGAGGCCCTGTCCACCGATACCCCGACCAATGAAGTGGCCGACCGGATCGCCCGCGAGCGGATCGCCGCGGCTACGTAGAATCCCTTGCACAATTGCACGTTCAGCGTGTTAGACGTGGTGTTCTGAAGGCCCATTTCGGGCGAATTTACACGGGAGACGTCCATGTCCGTTGTCGCAATGCTGGAAGGGTCGGAAGCCGCCGACCGCGCTTCGACGCTGACCGCCCTGGGGATCGCCCGGCGGTTGCAAGTGCCGGTCAGCGGTGTGTGCGCCCTGCCCGACCCGACATCGACGCTGATCGTGATGTCGACCCCGGAGGCGACCGGACTGGCGGCGAATGCAACGCGGGACATCACCGCCATGCAGGAAGAACTGATCGCCCGCGCCAAGAAGACGTTCGAAACGGCAACGGGCGGCGAAAGCCTGCCCTGCGATTTCTCTCATATCGTCGATGTTGCCGAGCGGGCCGGAGCCAATGCCGCCACGCTGGCCGATGCGGTCGTGTTTCCGCACAGCGTCCAGAAAGCGGCAGACCCGCTCAGCCTGTCATTCGAATATGTCCTG
>MDTD01048518.1_pt1 | contig 49449 bp, 46 predicted proteins | sample 811221 | NCBI WGS metagenome assembly MDTD01 (sample SAMN05326646, study PRJNA326480) | marine metagenome | isolation source: seawater | place: Pacific Ocean: South West | collected 2011 | reverse complement strand
GTGCGATCAGAGTCCCGGCCTGAATGGTCCACTCGCGCTGCCCCTCGTTCCAGCTCGGCCGCTCCGCATTGATCCGCCGCAGCGCTTCGGCCACCAGATCGCGCGCGGCCTGGTTCGCGGTCGGCCAGGGCCAGCCCAGAAGGCACAAGGTCGATCGCAGCTCGGCGATGAACGCGCCCTCATAGGCGAAGAGAGAGGCCGTCACACCGTTCTGAAGGTCGGCCAGCATCACAATGGCCATGCGCCGCACGATCCGCGCGCGGTAGCGGACCCTGAATTGCTCGCGCCGCGCCATCCCTCAATGGCACGCCCGCCGCCGGGCGAGCCCGTCGAGCGCATGGAGAATGTCAGGGCCGCCCAGGTCCATGCAGGCCGAGACTGCACGCGCCCACTGGCACAGCTCTTCGCCCTTCACGCGCTGCGCCAGTGCGCCGAACGCGCCGCACGAATCCAGATTGACGCCTTGTCCGCCCCGTCGCTGCATCCGGTCGATTTCGAACAGGTCGCGCATCATCTGCATGTCGCCTCGGGCCGCCGCCGCAACGGCGAGATGAAACAACGCCTGCCCAAGCTCGTCGCGGGTCTCGTAGGCGTCGCGCATGTCGCGCGCGAGCTCGTCGCGGGTGGTGTCGGTGGTGTCGGTCATGTGGTTTCCTTTCTGTCAGTGCGCCCTCAGTCTGCGCCGCCCTCGGTTCACTTCTCAGTCGCAAATGGCGATCAGCGTCTTTCCGCCTGCCAATCCACCAGGCTCATGACGCGCTCGATCTCGCCCGGCTCGATCCCGGCCGCCTTGGCCGTGGCCAGTGCGCCGATGACCGCAGAGACAGACCGCGCCCGGCCGCCCGCGTCGTAAGCCTGAAGCGGTCTGAGCGTGTCGACCGTCACCTCGGCCCCCAGCTTGGCGGTGGCCTCCTCGGCGATCTGCATGGCGATCAGTTGCAAGGTCCAGGTCGCAAGGTGGCGCTGCGCCTCGCGCACCATCGGCCCCGTGGTGGCGTTGTAGAGAAGGCCGGGCAGAACTCCGAACGCGCCGCAGATCGCATCCCGCGCGGCCGCCAGCGTCTCCCTGGTCATCGCGCGCGAGAGATCCGGCGTCATGTCGGACGGCCGCCAGTCCTGCGCCGGGGCCGGGCCGCCCGCCGCCGTCACCTGGACACTCTCTCGCAAGAGCACGCGGCCCCGCTTGCCCCGGAACCCGCGCCCCAGCTTTTCCATGTCGGTGCCCGGCGTTTCGGGGAACGGCAGAACGCTGGTGCCGATCGGCGCATTCTCGAAGGTCTCGCCCAGGGCCGCCTCGACCGCGTGCAGCATCGACGCGGTGAGCGTTGCCCGGCGCAGCGGTGCCGTGCCCAGCCAGGGCGCCACCGGGTCGCAGCCGATGCGCAGATGCAGCACCTCGGCGGCCAGCGCCGTCATGGTGCGACCCCCGCCCGCCTCGGAGATCGACATGCGATAGGCGCGCGGCTGGCCGTCGCGGGTCGACAGATCCCAATCGGCGGCCGGCACAAGGCCCCGATCGGTGATCAGGAAAAGAGCCTCGCCCCTCAGCGCCAGAGACCGGCCCACAAGCGCCATGTCGCGCCGGGTGAGCATGTCGGTGCCCGTCACGTCCGCAAGGCTCAGAGCGTCGCTCCACAGGCTGATGCAGGTCTGCGCCGTGGCCGTCAGCTCGGCCAGCCCGCGCCGCCCGCTGATGTAGCTTTCGCGCGCCGCCATGATCTCGGCCGTGAAGCCGCTTGCGCTGGCCCGCGTCTCGGTTCGCGGCTCGGTCTCGCGCCGCCGGAAAAGGTCGAGAATGCCCATGCTCAGGCCCTCCTGTATTGGCGCAGCAGGTCCGCCGCGCCGCTCAGCTGCATCGCCATGGCAACCCACTTGGGCGTGCGGTCAAAATCGGTTTTCAGTGGCCCGGTTTCATTGGTGACACGTCCGGCGCCCTGGTGCCGCGGGCGCTCGGCGTAATACTCGGCCAGCCGCCGGAAAGCCTCCCAGACGCCCGCTGGCACCGTTCCCCCGCCCACGGTCGCCGTGAAGCGGTAGTGGCCATCACCGGGCAGCATGACGCCGCCCAGGGGCGACGGGTCGAGGCTCGTGGCAACGTATCCCGTGGCGCTCCAGACCTCTTGCGCCGTGATCGTCGCCGGCTTCAGATCGGGGACGAACTCACCGGGGCCCAGAACGATCCACACCACCTCGCGCTCGGTCCAGCGGTGCGCGATGTAGCTTTCGATCCGGTCCCAGATCAGAACGTCGTCGAGCGCCGCCGCCTTGTCGCTCAGAAGGCCCCCCGGCGTGTCGGGATAGGTCGCGGGAAACTCTTCCCGCCGTTCGCAGATCATCATATCGTCCATCACCGCCACCTCGCGGAATGATGCAGCACGGGCCGGATCACCTTGGCGGGCTGCCAGTTTCGTTTCTCGACCTCGATCTCGGTCTGCTTGAACGCGGGCCGGGTGACGATGCTGAGCTCATACAGCAACGCCTCGCGCACATGCCGGATCAGGGCGCCGCGCCGGGGATCCCCGTTCTCGTCAAGCGTGCCATCGTCGGGTTCCTCCTCGATGAATTCCGGCTCGGCCACGGCGCGCTCGGGCGGAATGCGAAACCCCGGCGAGACCCCGAACGCCAGCCCGGCGCCGATCTGAGCGATCACGTCCTTGCCGTAGCTCGTTTGCGCGATCTCTTCGGGCACATCCGCCGTGAAGCTGAGCGCATCGTCGGAGTCGGTGAGCGTCAGCGTGCCGGTGAGCTTCGATGCCAGCGGCCGGTTGTAGTCGTGGCCCACCAGCAGGTGGATTTCCTTGGTCGGATCCTCCACGCGGAACGCGAAGGCGCGCGGCTCGAAAACCTCTTTCCGCGGTCGACCGGTGCGCCCGCCGTCGCTGAGCGTTGCCGTCTTGCGATAGGGAAAGCGGCCCGCAAGCCGGACGCCGCCCCCGGATCGGCGGCGGACCTCGAGCCCGCCGCCTTCAAGATATGCCCCGAACAGCATCACTGCAGCCCCGTGAGCACCTCGAGCTGCACCGCCCGCGCCACCGTGATATCCATCGTCGCCAGCGCCGTGAGCCGCAGACCACCGGACGCCGCGTCGCTATACGGATCCCGGATCAGGTCCACCGCGCCCCAGGTCGCCACGAAGAACGGCGCGACGCCGCCCGCCGTGGTGGTCAAGAGCGCCTTGGTCACTTCGGGCGAGCCCGCCGGGGCCGCCAGCGCATTGCTCGACATGGCCACGTTGCCCGCCGGGATATTGCGGGTCAGGCGTTCCCATTCCGAAACCGCCGTGCCGGTGATGAGCGCATCGTCGAGATCGGACCAGACCTCGGGCCGGATCATCATGCGCACCGCGTCCGGGCTGCCCGCCGCGTTCGCCGTCATGAACCGCACCACCGCCGCCCGGAACGCCGCCCAGCTCGGTGCCGCGTCGATCGCGGTCTCGGTGATCCCGTAGGTCGCAGCGCCCGCGATGACGCCCAGCGGCTCGCCGCTCGAGCCCGCCCCCAGGAACGAAACCCGATCGACCTCTTGCGCAATCGCGCCGTTCATGTCGCGCCGCACCGCCTGCTCGAGCGCCGCGCCCGACTGTTTCAGCGCCTTGCGCGTGATCTTCATCTGGACGCCCAGGGTATGATCCGGGGCCAGCGGCTTGTCGGTGGTGGCATAGGCGGACGGCGCCGCAACGTCGCCCGTCTCGCTGGTCTGCCAGCCGACAGACGCGCCAGACGTGGCCACGGGATACTCGGCCTCGCCCTGCGCGATATTGATCATCTGGGCGCCCATGCGCGCCGCCACCGATGCCGGGAAAAGCCGGTCAATGATCGGGCGGGTCTGCACCGGGTCAGGCGTGCCGCTGGCCACCGTCTCACCGGCGCGCGTTTCCAGCGCCTGCCACGGCACCGGAATGCCCTGATAGGCCCCTTGGCTTCGCAGCTCCTGCACGATCTCGGCCGTCTCGCCGTCGAGCTGGTGGCCGTGGTCCAGAGCCATCGCGACCTGCCGCACCTCGAAGCGGCCCAGCATGTCGGCCCACTCGCGCGAGTCACGGGTTTCCAGATCGGCCCCGGCCTCGCGGCGTTCCTGGTCCTCGGCGATGAGGGCCGCGCGATAGCGGGTTTCATTCTGGCGATACTCGGTATCGAGCTCGGCCATCTGCCGGGTTTCGGCCTCGTCGGGGTTTTCCTTCCCGACCAGTCCGGCCAGGGTCTGGCGGATCTCCGATTGCCGCCGTTGGATTTTCACAGAGTCCAGCATGTCATTCTCCTATGTTGCCAGATTGTTCTCGCCGCATTTCCGCGACGATCTCGCGCCATTTCCGGCGCTCCGGGCTGAGCTCGGGATGCCCGCACTCGAGCCGCGTTTTCCGCGTGTGGCAGGATGCGCACACGGTCTGTAGGTTCGTGAGCTCGAAAGCGAGATCGGGCCGGTCGCGCACCGGCCTGACGTGATCGACCTCAAGCCGGTGACGGCTGCCACACTGGACGCAGGCCCAGCCGTCGCGCCGCTTTGCGGCCATCCGCAGGGCGGGCCAGCGACGATCCCGGTAAACGTGCGCACCGTGGCGCTGAAACCTCATGCCCATAGCAGCGCGCCCCCTGCTTTCCGGGGCCGGGCCGCCATGCGCGATGCCTGCGCCACCGCCAGCACCGCCGCGGCCGCCGCGTCGATCCGCTGCGTGCTCTTGCCCTTGGCCAGTTTCGCGTTGCCCGCCGGGTCGATCAGCGTCACCGCGCCCTCGAGCGCAGAGCGCAGCAACAGGGACGGCGCGGCCGATATGCGCCGATCGAAGGCCCAGCGGCGAAACCGCTCGATATCCTCGGCCCCGTCCTTCCATCCGAACCCGCGCCAGATCACCGGCGAACGGATGCCCGCCGCGTCGAGCCCTTCGGACAGCTCAGAGGCTTTGAAGCGGTCCGCGCAGATCGCGGCCACGGTCTCGTTCTCGACGTGCCGCAAGACCTGGTCCACCCACGCGGCCACCGGCACCGTGCGCGCCCCCAGCACGCGCAGCTCGCCGCGCTGCGCCATCATCTGGTAGAGATCGCCGCAGTGATCCCGCGCGCCCCGGTCGAGCAAGGACGGATCCTCGGGAAACCAGCCCAGAGCCTCGAGCCGCCCCGTCTCGGGCCAGACGTAGCAGGCCGCCGACATGGATGAGCTGCCGCCAAGGTCGAGCCCGATCGCCACCGGCCCGGCCCGCGGCGGCAAGGTCTCGGTTTCGCAGCGCAGCCAATCCTCGGTCGTGATCAGGACGCCGCGATTCTCCACCGCCACGCGCTCGTTGCGGGTGAGGTTCCTGAAGCTCGCCAGCGCCGCCCCGCCTCGGGCCATCGCCCGCCTGGCCGCCGCCTGAAGATCCTCGAGTTTCGGCCCGATGCCCTCGGCGCTGCCCGGATTCGCGACCTTCAGGCTTTCCAGATCATCGGCGGGCAGGCCCGGCTCGGGCCGGTGCTCTTGCACGAAAACGCCCGGCTGAGGCTCGTCGATCCATCGGCTGAAAGCGTGCTGGTCGTGCGGCGCGCTGGTCGAGATCATCAACGTCTTGCCCCCGCGCTTCAGAGCGCCGGACAGCAGCGCATCCTCGAGCTCCTGCCCGCTGGCCTCGGGCCATGCCGCCCTTTCGTCCATGATCACCAGCGTCGGGCTCGCCCCGAGGATCGACGCACCCACCGCCGGAATGGGCCGGAACACATGCCCGCCGCCGTCGCCCGTGAACTCGATCCGGGCCCGTGGCGATCGGGTGAAGATCAGTTGCTCCTGGATGTCGGCGGGCAGATACCGCGCCAGAGCCTGCGCATACTTCATCGCGATGCCCGCCTGGTCCGCATTGACCGCGCCCACCAGCACCTCGCGCTGAGGCTCGGCCCGGCCGTAGGCGCCGATCAGGTGGCCCAGGGCAAGCCCGGCGCTGAGCATCGTCTTGCCGCCGCCCCGCGCCACGGAGAGCGCCGCAATCGACGTGTCGCGTTTCAACGCGCCCCGGATGAACCGCTTCTGGAATTTCGCCAGCCTCACCGGCCGCCCGGCGAGCGGCCCGGTCGGGATCCGCAGCGTCTCGAGGAACTGGATCGCCTTGGTCGAGCTCATTTCAGCACCTCGAAGGACCTTGAGAGCGAAACAAGAAGACCTCCTCCGTCGGCCCTCCTCTCCAAAAAAATCCGCGCCATTGGCACCAGATCAGCGCTCATGCCGCGCCTGTAGTGGAGACAGGTCGGCCATGTCGAAGGCCCGTTGCCCAACTCTGTCACGATCGCGTCGGTCTCTTTTGTCACAATCGTCTTCCTTCTAAAGAGTCTGCTCATTGAGAGACCCTGAGCAGAAGGCATAGAGCGACCAGCCCCGGCGCATGGCCCAGGTTGGTCTCTATGCCCTCCGCGATCTTGATCTGCTCACCGAGCCGACCCGTCGCTTTAGGCCCGGATCATCGTGCGTTCCCGTGATCCGGTCGGTTGCTACTTTCGACGCTTGAACGCTGCGCCGGCGGTCGGGCTTCAACCTTTCGAGCTACCCTTGATCTGTGACCGCGCCCCGTGGTAGATCATCAACATCTGGTGCCACCGTCTCGAAAACCGTCCACCAGTTGCGACCCCGCGCCCTTGTCCCAGGCGCGGGGCTTTTCAATTCAGGGCCACCTCTTTCGGATGTTCATGATCGGCTCGTGAGGCAGCACGCTCAGCCTTGGACGCTTCCCACGCTTCGATCTCGGACAGTCGCCAGCGTGCGCAGCCGGGCGTGAGCTTGATGACACGCGGAAAGTCAGGGCGCTCGCGATGCCAGCGCCAGATTGACACTCGGTTGACGCCGTAGCGCTCGCCCAGTTGCTCATCGCTCAGATACTGTTCAGCCATGTGGCCACCCTCCGTTGGTTTCGTGAGGTGGCCCGATACGAAAAAGGCCCACCCCGGTTTCATCCGGATGGGCCATATCTCTCGCGGCACAGCCCACCCCTATCGCATTTCGCCGTAGGTGTGGGCTTCATTGCCCGATGCTCACTTTTGGCTCTACATTGCTACAGGTCGCCCGGTCAAGCCGAAAATTCGACCACCTTGCCGCTGGTCTCGCCGCGCAGGAATCGGCCCCATGCGGCCATCATCGCGCGCCGCCGCTCGAGCATGTCGGAGCGCCGATAGGCGCGCTCGACCTCGGTGCCGACATTGTGCGCCAGCTGCATTTCGGCCATGTCGCGCGGATAGCCTTGCTCGGCGGTCCAGTCGCGGAACGTGCTGCGCAGCCCGTGAGGCACCGCAGGACGCCCGGACACGCGGTCAAGGTATCCGCCCTCGCGCGCCTCGTTCATGCGCCTCATGCAGGCGCTCAGCGCCATGTCGGACAGGGCGCCACCCCGCGCCGCCGGAAACACGAAATCGCTGCCCTGCATCCGTGGCATGGCCTTCAACAGATCGACCGCCTCTTTCGTGAGCGGCACGCGGTGCTCGCGCTCAGCCTTCATCCGCGCGGCGGGCACGATCCACAGGCCCGCGTCAAGGTCGATCTCGGCCCAGGTCGCGCCGCGCACCTCGCCAGAGCGCGCCGCGGTCAACGTCAGGAACTCGAGCGCCCTTGTCGCGATGCCAGACCGGGCGCGCAGATCGGCGAACCACTCGGGCGCGTCGGAGAGCGCCAGGGCGGGCTGGTGAGCGGCCTTCGTGACCTTCGTGGGCTTCGGCAGGATCTCGGACAGGTTGCCTTTCCAGCGGGCCGGATTGTCGCCCTTGCGGTGCCCGGCCACGGTGGCCCATGACAGCACTGCTTCGATCCGCCCGCGCAGCCGCTTGGCCGTCACGGTCTTGTCGGTCCAGATCGGCTCGAGCACGCGCAGAACGTCCTGCATGTCGATCTCGGCCACGTTCATGTTGCCGATCACCGGCACCGCATACTTGTCCAGCGTCGATCGCCACTGCTTGCGGTGCTTCTCGTTTCGGAACTCGCCGAGCTTCGCCTCGCAATAATCCTCGACCGCCTGCGCAAAGGTCATCCGGTGCCTTTCGGCCAGCGGGTCGATCCCCTGCCAGATCATATCCTTGACCTGCCTTGCCCGGTCGCGCGCCTGCGATAGCGTCGTGTCGGGATATGAGCCTAGGCCGATCTGGTGCCGCCTGCCTTTCATCTTGTAGCGCAAGAGCCATGACCGGGCGCCGGTCGGGGTGATCTGCAGCTGCAATCCGTCCACCCCGCCAACCGTGAAACACACGTTGCGCCCGGTCCCGGGATGCGCGAGCCTGCGCACCTCGACCGCCGACATTTCCTTGGCCTTCCTTGGCATGTTCAGCCCCCTGACTCTCTGTCCGCCATAAAGCCCGGAACCATCTACCCACCAATGGCCACCTGATCCGGCTCGATTCTGGACTCTCTGTCCGCCATGCAGCCTACCGGCCATCTACCCACCATAAGAGGTTAATATTCATGGCTACAGCGTGCAACGGGCTGTTTCGTATATTTCTGCTATCCCATTGTTATTTCAATACAGAATGATACTTTCTGCATCTGCGTGATACATGGCCGCGCCCGATCCTCGGTCCGCCAGATAAACCATGAAAGTCAATGATAAGAAAATGGCCGCGCAAGCGGCCTCTTTCATGTCTGCTCGGGGGGAACGCCGGGGGGAACAGTTTCCGCCTGGAAAGCCCGGTGCCGAGGCGCAACGGAACCATCCGGCGCGAAGTCACCGCGGCACGCGGATTGATGTGTCCGTCTCATCCGGGTCCGGCCGTCCCGGAACCCGTGCGATTCCCGGGACACACCCCCCGGAGCGGGCAGTCTGCGTCAGGATGCCTCCTTGCCGGGGGCAACCGCCAGATCTGCGAGGATCGGACAATCCGGCCTGTGATCGCCTGCGCAACTTTCGATGAGATGGCCAAGCGTCGTGCGCATCGCCTGCAACTCGGTGATCTTCGCGTCAACAAGCTCGAGGTGCTGTTGGGCGATCCGTTTGACATCCGCGCTGGCGCGGTCCTTGTCCTGATAGAGGGCCAGAAGCGCGCGGCAATCCTCGATCGTGAAACCAAGCGAACGGGCGCGCCCGATGAATCCCAGCTTGTGCAGGTCATTGTCATTGAACCGGCGGTAGCCGTTGTCATCGCGTGCCGGGGTCACGAGGCCGATATCCTCGTAATACCGGATGGTCTTGGCCGGCAGTCCCGTGGCGCGGGCAGCGTCCCCGATATTCATGCGCGTGCCTCCTTCTCTGTCAGGGCCGGGCGGGTTGTGCGCGCGTGATCCGAAGGGCCGGCGCGGCGGCCTTCCTCCATCAGCGGGCGCAAGCGGCACAGGCGCAGCGCGTTGCTCAGCACGAAGACCGAGCTGAGCGCCATCGCCCCCGCCGCCAGGACCGGCGACAAGAGCAGCCCGAAGGCGGGGTAGAGCACCCCCGCCGCCACCGGGATGAGCGCGGTATTGTAGCCGAAGGCCCAGAACAGGTTCTGCCGGATGTTGCGCATCGTGTGGCGGGAGAGCTGAACGGCGTTCACCACGCCGCGCAGATCGCCCGACATCAGCACCACATCGGCCGACTCGATGGCCACGTCGGTCCCGGTGCCGATGGCGATGCCGACATCCGCATGGGCGAGCGCGGGCGCATCGTTGATCCCGTCGCCGACAAAGGCCACGCGGGAGCCGTTCTCGCGCAACGAGTCGAGCGCGGCCACCTTGCCATCCGGCAGCACACCCGCGATGACCGTGTCGATACCCACCTCGCGGGCGATGGCCTCGGCGGTCTCGCGCTTGTCGCCGGTGATCATCGCCACGCGCAGGCCCATCCCGTGCAGGGCGCGGATTGCCTCGGCGCTTGACGGCTTGACCGGATCGGCCACGGCGATGACGGCGGCGACCCGCCCGTCGATGGCGGCATAAAGCGCGGTGCGCCCCTTGGCCGCAAGGTCGGCCTCCGCCCTGGCAAGTCCGCCTGCATCCAGCCCTTCGCGCGTCATCAGGCGGTCCGCCCCGACCAGCACGTCATGGCCCGACACGCGGGCCCGGACGCCGTAGCCGGTGATCGATTCGAAACTCTCCACCTCGGCGCGCGCGGCCCCTTCGGCCTGCGCCGCGCGGAGAATTGCCTCGGCCACGGGATGCTCGGACCGGCTCTCGACCGCAGCGATCAGCGACAGGATCTCGGCCCTGTCGCCGCCCTCGGCGAGCACCAGATCGGTCATTTCGGGGCGGCCCTCGGTCACGGTGCCGGTCTTGTCGAGCGCCACCACATCGACCGAGGCCAGCGCCTGCAGCGCATCGCCCTTGCGAAACAGCACGCCCATCTCCGCCGCGCGCCCGGTGCCCACCATGATCGAGGTCGGCGTGGCCAGACCCATGGCGCAGGGACAGGCGATGATCAGCACCGAGACCCCGGCCACCAGTGCCAGCGTCACGGCGGGGTCAGGCCCGACCGCCAGCCAGATCGCCACGGTGAGCGCGGCCACGGCCATGACCGCGGGCACGAACCAAAGGGTGATCCGGTCCACCAGCCCCTGAATGGGCAGCTTGGTGCCCTGCGCCTCTTCGACCATGCGGATGATCTGCGCCAGTGTCGTGTCGGCCCCCACCCGCGTGGCGCGCACATGCAGGCTGCCCGATCCGTTGACCGTGCCGCCGGTCACCGCGTCGCCTTCGGCCTTGGCCACCGGCACGGGCTCGCCCGTGATCATGCTCTCGTCGACATAGGACTCGCCACTCACAACCTCTCCGTCCAGCGCGATGCGTTCGCCGGGGCGCACCAGCAGGGTCTCGCCGACGCGGATATCGTCAATATCGACATCCTCGGCCTTGCCCGCGCGGATCACGCGGGCGGTGCGGACCTGCATCCCCAGCAGCCGCTCGATCGCCGCTCCGGTCCGGCCCTTGGCGCGCGCCTCGAGCCAGCGGCCCAGGAGGATCAGCACGACGATCACGGCGGCCGCCTCGAAATAGACCGCGCGCACGGCCTCGGGCAGAAGCCCGGGCAGGACCGTCGCCACCACCGAATAGGCCCAGGCCGCGCCGGTGCCGACAGCGACCAGGCTGTTCATGTCCGGTGCCCCGCGCAACAGCGCAGGCAAGCCCTTGGCAAGGAACCCCCACCCCGGTCCGACGAGGATGAGCGTCGTCAGCGCGAATTGCAGATACCAGCTTGCCTGCTGCCCGATCGTCCCGGCGATCAGCTCATGCACGCCGGGGATCACGTGGCTGCCCATTTCGATGACGATGACCGGCAGCGCCAGCAGGGCCGCGATCAGGGTCTTGCGGGCGATCAGGCGCGCGTCCTCCTGCTTGCGCGCCGCCGCCGAGAGGCCCTCACCCGTTTCCGCCAGTTCGGCCGGATAGCCCGCCGCGCGGCTTGCGGCCAGGAGATCCTGCGGGGTCACGACCCCTTCGGCCACCGTCACCACCGCGCTCTCGGAGGCGAGGTTGACGTTCACGTCCAGAACGCCGGGCAGCGCGCCGAGCGCGCGCTCCACCCGCCCCACGCAAGAGGCGCAGGACATCGAGGCAAGGCCCAGCTTCACGGTCCGGGTCCGCAACGGATAGCCGATGCCCTCGAGCGCCGCCGCGACCTGCCCCAGATCGGCACCCTCCGTGATCTCGAACTGCGCGGACTCACTGGCAAGGTTGACCGAGACATTCGTCACCCCGGTCACATCCGCCAACGTTCTTTCGACCCGGCCCACGCAGGAGGCGCAGGTCATGCCCTCGATGGCGATCTTGATATGCTGCGTATCCACGATCATGTCCTTCCATCTGCGAGATTTTCTCTCACATGGGGATTCCCGCAACTGGAAGGTCAAGGCGGTGAAGAAGGAAATTTCAGGATGCTGACGGCCACCCGGCGCGGCGCGCTACCGCAAGGGAACGGGAAAACACATGCCGCTCGCCGGATATCGCCGGCGTTTCGCACGATGAGGTCCGAAGCCCGGGCAATTCCGTGCTTCACGCGAGGGACTGAAGGACATACCTGTCATTTACCTCACTTCTTTCCGATTTCTGACGATAGACTGATCGCGGCCGATGCGTTACCACTTGACCGACAGCGCTCACCCACATCGGCGGTCCGATCCTCATGAAGAAATCCGATGGGCTCGACATCGCGAGACAGTCGCTCTTGATGAAACCCTTGCCGGGCGCGGTCGCAGAGGCCTTGCTAACCGATGCGACGACGCGCGACTTTGCGCGCGGCGAAACCATCTTCCTTCAGGATGAGAAGGCGACCGTGGTTCATGTCGTGCTCGACGGCTGGGTCAAGCTCTACCGGATTGCGCCCAATGGCAACGAGACGGTGGTCAATGTCTTCACCAGGGGCCACAGCTTTGGCGAGGCCGTGGCGTTCCGGCTCAAGCCCTATCCCGTTTCGGCAGAGGCGGTGACCGATTGCACCCTTCTGCAAATCTCCGCGCGGCGCTTCATCTCGATGCTGCAGCGCGAGCCGGAGGTCGCGATCGCGGTGGTCGCCTCGACCTTTCAGCATCTGCATGATCTCGTCGGGCAGGTCGAGCAGATCAAATCGCAGACTGGCGCGCAGCGGGTGGCGGATTTCCTGATCCGGCTTTGCACCTCTAAATCAGGGAGTTGCGTCGTGACCTTGCCCTATGACAAGCTGTTGATCGCCGGGCGGCTCGGGATGAAACCCGAAAGCCTGTCGCGGGCCTTTGCCAAGCTCAAACCGGTGGGCGTGCGTATCACCCGCCATCACGCCACCATCGACGACGTCGAGAGGCTTCAGGCCTATGCCGAACAGGATCCGGCGGATGCATGGAGCAAGGCGTTGTGAAAAGACTGGAATTCTGTCTCGCCGCGATCGACGACGCGAATTCTCACGATCCCGACAGGTCAGAGGGTCAGCCCGCCGCGCAGCTTTACGGCCAGCGGATGAGCGCCGAGCTGGCGCGGCTCTTCCCGGATGCGTCGGAGCCGCTGCAAATCGCCGCCCGAGGCCAGCATATCGAGCGCTGGGTGATGAAACGTCAGGAGTTTCCCGAAGGACGGGCCGGGTATCTGGCATGGCGCACTGAACTTGCCAAACATCATGCAACCCGCGTGGGCGAGATCATGAAGACTGCGAACTATGATGCACAAGACATTGCAAAAGCGCAAAAAATGCTTCTCAAGGACGGGCTCAAGCGCGATGCGGAGGTGCAGGCGCTGGAGGACGTGATCTGTGTCACCTTCCTGAAATGGTATTTCGCCCCCTTCGCGCCCACGCAGAACCCCGAAAAACTGGATCGCATCGTGGCCAGGACGGCGCGCAAGATGTCGGAGGCGGGGCGCGCGCGGGTGCTGCAAGAGTTCGAGTTGCCAGAAGCCTTCGCCGCACATTTTCGCGCCTGAACCCGCGTCACACCGCCAGCGGCAAGAGGTAGAGCCCGAGCAGCAGCAGGCAGAAGAGCGCGAGCGCAAGGTCGAAGCCGCGCCGCCAGGAGGGGGCGGCGGCAAGGCCGAGATAGCGCGCGAGGATCACCCGCGCCTTGAGCCAGGCGAGCGTCAGGATGACCGCCCCGGCGGGCGCGGCAAGCTCCGTCGGCCAGGGCCTGAGCGAGAGCGCGGTGGAGCCGAGGCTGAGGCCCAGAAGCACGCCCCAGGCGCGCAGGAGGGGATCGCGCAGCAGGACCGTCATCGCAGAAGATAGATGACCGGAAAGAGCAGCACCCAGACCAGATCGACCATGTGCCAGAAGGCCGCCCCGGCCTCGATATTGCGGGCCTCGTCCTGCCAGGCGACCAGCAGCAGCACGATCACCCCGGCCAGGACATGGGCCGCGTGAAAGCCCGTCAGCAGGTAGTAGAAGGTAAAGAACGGGTGCGTGTCCCAGGCGATGCCATCGGCGGCCTTGCCCGCGTATTCGGCGGATTTGACGGCCAGGAAGACCACGCCCAGCAGCGCCGCCGCCACGAGCGCGAGACGCGCCGCGCCGCGCCGCGCACCTTCGTGCAGGCGCAGGGCCCAGGCGGCGAGCGCGCCGGGGGTGATCAGAACCACCGTGTTGAGCCCCGCCCCGCTGCGATGGAGCGCGTCCTGTGCCGTGGCAAAGCCCGCGGGGTCGGTGATGCGGACGGCCAGAAACGCCGCCAGACCGGCACCGAAGACCAGAAGCTCGCTCACGATCAGCACCCAGATCATCAGATCGCCCGGCAACTCGTCGAACACGCTTGCGTCGTTCATGCGCCCACCAGATCGCGGTAGATCATGGGCAGCGCCCCGGTCAGGCGCTCGGGGTGCGGAATGACGTGAAAGCCCCCCTGCCCGAACATCCGCGCAAACCACGCCTTGGCCTGCTTGTCCACGGTGATGCCAAAGACCGACTGCCCGGCGCGCCGAGCCTCGCGCACGGCCATGGCGGTGTCCTCGATGCCGTGGCGGCCTTCGTAGTGGTCCAGGTCGTTGGGTTTGCCATCCGTTATGACCAGCAGCAGGCGGCGTTTGCGACCCTGCTTTGCCAGATCGGCCGAGGCGTGGCGCACGGCGGCCCCGAGGCGGGTGTAGAAGCCGGGGCGCAGGCCCGCGATGCGCTGTTCGACCGTGCCGGTCATGGCCTCGTCAAAGCCCTTGCAGGTCTGGATATAGACGCGCTCGCGCTTGAGCGAGGAAAAGGCGTGGATGGCGAAGCTGTCGCCGCAGGCGTCAAGCCCCCAGGCCAGCGCGGCGAGCGCCTCGCGCTCGATGTCGATCACGGCGCGGTCGCCCACGGCGCTTTCGGTCGAGCGGCTCACGTCGAGCAGGATCGACACCGCGAGATCGCGGGCAACTGGCCGGGTCTGCCGCCAGATGCGGTTGGTGCCCGCGCCGTTGGCGAGGATATCGACGCGGGCGCGCACGGCGGCCTCCATATCCAATTCGTCGCCGTCGAGCTGGCCGGGGATCGAGACGCGCCCCGGGCGCAGCGCCTCGAACTGGCGTCTGACATGGGCGATGCGACGGGCCGCGCGCGGGTCCTCGCGGAAGGACGGCACGCCCTCGCCCGGCTCTGCCATGCTGTCGAAGACGCGGACGTGATCGGGCAGATAGGCCCCGATGCGCGTATCCCATTCGGGGTAGAGCGTGATGCCGGACAGGCGCTCGCGGTCAACATCCTCGGGGGCGAGGTCGAGATGCAGCTTGAGGCGGGTCGCGGGGGCTCTGGATATCTGGCCAAGGCCGATTTCCTCCTGGTCGTCGGCGGCCTTCCTGGCGCTGTCGGGATCGTCGTCATCCACCCGGCGATTGAGGTTGAGAAACTCGGCCCAGCTGAGGATCGCCTCGAACTTGTGCAGGATCAGGCTGTCGCGGCGCTCGGCCTGATCGGCGCGGCGGCGGCGGGCGCGGTGGGTCTTTTCCGATCCTTCCTCGGGGGGACCGTCGGTGTCACGGCTTTCCACCTCGTCGCGGGCCGACAGCACCAGCTCGCGCAGATCTGGCCAGAGGGCGACGGGGCGGTAGGGACGATAGCCGCGCGGGGCGGTGAGGGTGCCGAGATCGCCGGTGTCGAGCACGGCCCTGAACGCCTGCGCCCGGTCCAAGAGCGGCGCGGGATCGCCCAGCAGATGCCGGACAAGCGCCTCGATAGCCGCCTCAAGGCGCGGCAGGGTATTGGACGGACGATAATGCAGCGTCGCCGAAGAAAGGCCGGTGTGGAGATCGCGCAGCCCCGGTGCGGCGGTGAGCGTGGCGCGGGTCATCTCAAGCGCCGCGCGCAAGGCCAGCAGATCGGCGCGCAGCGGGTCGGGATCGGCCTGATGCGCGGGCGCATGGGCCACCGCCCCCGCCAGCCAGAGATAGAGCGCGCCATTGGCCTCGCGCGTGGGGAAAAGCGCGAGGCGCTCGGGCAGGCGCAGCACCTCGCCGTCGAAACTGGCGCGGGGGGTCTGCTCGGTCTCCGTCCCCAACCGGCGCAGAAAGCGCAGGCGGTGGCGCGACACCTCGGGCGCGACGGGCCGGATCTCGACCGAATGCGCGCCGCCTAGGCCCCGGAAAAAGACTGCCAGCCGCCCGCTGACCTCGGAAAGGTCAACCGCGGCTCCGTGATGCACCAATGGCGCATCGAGGCGGCTGGCAAAGGCGTGCCACAGTTTCCCGACGCATTCTTCGGGTTCCCATGGCTCGATGTCGATCCCGGTCATGGCCGTGCCTCACCCAAAGACGGCCGTCACGAGATCGAGGAGCCCGCGTCTGATATCCGCGTCATCGGTCAGGGGCTGGATCATCGCGGCCTCGATGGCGCGCTCGACGGGCAGCCCCGTGGCGATGAGCGTCGCGGCATAGATGACGAGGCGGGTCGAGACCCCCTCCTCCAGATCCTGGCCCTTGAGGGCGCGGAGTTTCCCGGCAAGCCGCACGAGGGCACGCGCGCGGCTCTCGTCAAGGCCGGATTCCTGCACCACGATCCGGGTTTCCAGATCGGGCGGCGGAAAGTCGAACTCCATCGCGACAAACCGTTGCCGGGTGGAGGGTTTGAGGGTTTTCAGGATGTTCTGGTAGCCCGGGTTGTAGGAGGCCACGAGCATGAAGCCGGCCGCGGCCTCCAGCTCCTCGCCGGTGCGGTCGATGGGCAGGATGCGCCGGTCATCGGTCAGCGGGTGCAGGACCACCGTCACATCCTTGCGCGCCTCCACCACCTCGTCGAGATAGCAGATCGCGCCTTCGCGCACGGCGCGGGTCAGCGGCCCGTCGACCCAGACCGTCTCGCCGCCCTTGAGCAGATAGCGCCCGATGAGGTCCGCCGCCGACAGGTCATCGTGACAGGCCACGGTATAGAGCGGGCGGCCAAGACGCGCGGCCATGTGGGCCACGAAGCGGGTCTTGCCGCAGCCCGTGGGCCCTTTCAGCAGCACCGGCAGGTCGTTGCGGCTGGCGGCCTCGAAAAGCGCGCATTCGTTGCCCTGGGGGAGGTAGAAGGGGGCGCTGGCCGCCCCCTCCCGTTGCAGGGTGATATCTCCGTCCATGTCGCTCACTCCGCCGCGACCGAGGCATCGGCCGAGATGATCTCGCGCCGGGGGAAGGCCAGCGAATAGAGCAGCAACAGCACGCCGAGGAGCACCACAACGCCCGCCCCGAACCGCATCCAGTAGAAGATGGCGATCTGGTCCTGAACGTCCATGTAATACTCGCCCATCACCCGTTGCAGATGGGTCTGGATCGTGCCCGCGAAGGTCAGCGTGAAGGTCATGAAGACCATGCCGCCCGACATCAGCCAGAACGCCGCCATGTTGAGCACCTGGTTATAGGGGTCGCGGCCCCGCAGGATCGGCAGCGCATAGGTGAAGATCGCGATGTTGAGGCAGACATAGGCCCCGTAGAAGGCAAGGTGGCCGTGGGCCGCGGTGATCTGCGTGCCGTGGGTGTAGTAGTTGACCCCGTGCAGCGTGTGCAGGAAACCCCAGACACCTGCGCCGAAGAAGGCGAGCGTTGTGCAGCCGAGGCTCCACAAGAGCGCCGCCTTGTTGGGGTGGTCGCGGCGGCCCTTCCAGACCATGACGAAGGCGAAGGCCATCATGGCGAAGAACGGGATCCCCTCGAGCGAGGAGAAGATCGAGCCGATCCACTGCCAGTAGCCCGGCGTGCCGATCCAGAAATAGTGGTGGCCAGTTCCGAGGATGCCCGAGAAAAGCGCGGCGGCGACAATGACATAGAGCCATTTCTCCACCACCTCGCGGTCAACGCCGGTGAGTTTCAGCATCAGGAAGGCAAGGATCGACGCCATGATCAGTTCCCACACGCCCTCGACCCAGAGGTGAACGATGTACCACCAGTATTGCTTGTCGAGCGCGAGGTTGTCGGGGTTGTAGAAGGCGAAGAGGAACAGAAGCGCCAGCCCCCAGAGGCCCAGCAGCAGGATGTTGGAAATTGCCGTCTTGCGCCCTGCCAGCACCGTCATGGTGACGTTGTAGAGAAAGATCAGCGCCGCCACGACGATGCCGATCTTGACCCAGACGGGCTGTTCGATGAACTCGCGCCCCTCCTTGCCCAAGAGCCAGTGCCCCTCGAAAAGGTTGAAGAGATAGGTCACCACCACGCCGAGCGTTCCGATCACAAGGATGATCAGTTGCAGATAGGCCAGCCTGGTCGAATGGATCTCGCGCTCGGCCTCTTCCGGGATGAGGAAATAGGCCGCCCCGAAGAAGCCCAGCAAGAGCCAGACGATGAGCGAGTTGGTGTGCAGCATCCGCAAGGTGCTGAACGGCACCAGTTCGCTGAGGAAATTGGGGCTGACATAGACCCAGCCCACCAGCAGCCCGCCGATGATCTGGATCAGGAACAGCCCGAGCGCCACCGAGAAATAGGCCAGCGCGATCTTCTGTGTTTCGTATTTCATGGATCCGGTCCTTTCTCAGCCCGCGTCATTGGGCGGCCAGCCCTGCGCGTCGATGGAATCGACCCAGCGGAGGAAATCGGCAAGGCCGCGCGTCTCCTCCTCGGTCAGCTCGAAATAGGGCATCTGGCGGCGGCCCTCGATGCCGCTTGGCTGCGCCTTGATCCAGCCGTCCAGCATCTCGTAGGCGCCGTCCGGGTCGTCGGCCACGCCCCAGCGGGTCATCACATTGGCCAGTTCCGGCGCGAAATAGGCCCCCTCGCCCATGATCGAATGGCAGTTGATGCAGGTCTTGTCCTCCCAGACCGTCTTTCCGAGCGCGACGCTTTCGGTCAGCGTCTCGGCATTGGTCGAGGTGGTGACGATATAGCGATGCGAATGCACCGACAGACCCACGAAGATGATGATGAAGAACAATGACCCGCCGTAGAAGATGTTCCGGGCCATGCTCTTGGTCATGACTTCGCGCATGATGTTCTCCTTTGCGCGGTTATGCGTGTGCGGCGACTTTGCGCCGGAGGTGCCGGGCGCTCCTTGACTATTGTCAACGCGGGGCGGGGTTTTGGCGTGGCGGTTTCAATGATGTGGAATGGCCGGAAGCGGACATCCGGCCGACGCACCTGCGCGGCGTCGTCCAGCGGCAGCTTCAAGCCGGTATCGCCCTACCCCGCGCGCTCGACCCGAGGGCCCGCGAGGGCAGGCCAGAGACTGACGAGATAGAGCGTGAACGCCGCGATCCACAGCGCGCCGGTCGCCAGTATCAGCGGGAAATACGCCTCTCCGGCCAGCCCCGAGGCAAGCCAGCGCAGCCCCGCCGCGAGCGCGATCAGCCCGTAGGCCAGCGCCACCAGGCGCGGGGCCACCAGCGCGCGCCCCGTGTGGCCCAGCACCGCGCGGCTCATCACGGCAAGCGTCATGCCCCCCACCGCGCCGATCCCCAGCACATGCAGCGCCGCCACCTCGCTGCCGAGGCCGAACCCGCTCAGCCCCCAGAGCACCAGCCCCGCGCCCAGCATCGTCATGCCCAGATGCAGCGCCCAGAGGATCGGCTGCCGCCAGATCCGGAGCGGCCCCCAGAACGCGATGCGCAGGACCTGCGCCGTGCCGCCCACGATGGCCAGCGCGGCCGGAATGAGTGGCGGCAGGTGGGCCAGCAGCGCAAGCGGCACCAGCGCGATCAGCGCCGTGGCGGCCCGGTCGAGCGGCGCGCAGCTTTGCGGCAGGTCCGTCTCGGGCTGACCCGCGCGCTTGAGCGCGTTGCGGGTAAACCCCGGCGTCACCCGCCCGCCCAGCACCGCGATCATCAGGCAGAGCGCCAACAGCCCGACACGCAGCCCGGTATCGAGCGTCCCGGCCAGCCCGAGCCACTCCAGATGCACCATCAGGTTGCCCGCCCAGACAAGGGCCAGGAACCCCAGAAAGGCCACGTTCTGCGGCTTGGGCCGTTTCACCAGCATCAGCGCGACTTTCACCCCCAGAAGCGGCAGGAAGGCGAGATCGAGCGCGGCGACCAGCGCGGGCGGCAGGGCCCCGGAAAACCAGATCGCCAGCCGCCCCGCGAGCCAGATCGCGGCGGTGAGCACCACGAAGGCGCGGGCCGCCTGCCTGCTGCCGGTCCAGTTCGGCACGGCCGTGAGGAAGAAGCCGCCGAGCGCGGCGCTCGCATAGCCAAAGATCATCTCATGCGCGTGCCACAGATGCGGCGCGGCGGCAAAGGGCGTCTTGCTGACCATGCCGCCCGCGAAATGGATGCCGAGCCACATCTCCCACACCAGCAGCGCGAAGACGGCATAGAGCCCGGCGGCCAGGAAGTAGATCCGGTAGGGCTCGGTCAGGATGCGGGTCAGGGCGGTCATCATGCGGTGGCCTCGGGGTTGCGTTGGCGGCGCTTGAGCACCGGACAGGTGGCGGGATCGGTCATCACCACCTGGCAGCGCAGGCAGAGCACGCATTCGTTGGGGTTGATCCGGCCCAGCGGGTCGATCGCGCCGACGGTGCATTTGGTCTCGCACAGGCGGCATTCGCGGCCGCATTGCGGGCGGCGGTGCAGCCAGTCGAAGATCTTGAGCTTGGCCGGAATGGCCAGCGCCGCCCCCAGCGGGCAGAGGTAGCGGCAGTAGAACCGTTCGATGAAGAGCCCCGCCAGCAGCAGCGCCAGCACGAAGGCGACGAAGGGCCAGGCGCGCATCATGCGCATGGAAATGGCGGTCTTGAACGGTTCGGCCTCGGCGAGGCGCAGCGCCAGATCCATCGAGTAGAAGCTGAGCGCGAGGATGGCAACGAAAAGCGTGTATTTGATCATCCAGAGCCGTTCGTGCAGCGCATGGGGCACCGCGATCTGCGGCACGCCAAACCGGCGCGCGGCAAGGTTGCTCAGTTCCTGCAACGCCCCGAACGGGCAAAGCCAGCCGCAGAACACCCCCCGCCCCCAGAAGAGCAGGCCAAGGGCGACGCCCGACCAGAGCGTGAAGATCACCGGCTCGATCAGGAAGGTCTCCCACCGGAAGCCCGAGAGCAGAGATTGCACGAAGGCCACGACCTGCACGACGGATAATTGGCCGTTCAGCACCCAGCCGAGCCAGACGAGGGTGAGCGAGAGATAGCCCAGCCGCAACCCCAGCCAGAGCCGCTTGCGCCGCACGATCCATTCCTGCACCAGCAGGATGACGGTGAGCGCCGCCATCATCACCATGACCGAGGCCACCTGAAACCGCTTTTCCTGCCAGCGCGATTGCCAGAGCGGGGCAGGCTCGGCCGGGGCCGCGAGGATATAGGCGGCGGGCAGCGCATAGCCCAGATCGGTGACAAAGCTGACCGCGCCCGTCTGTGAAGGGCGGCTGGCGGTCAGTTCCAGCGTGAAGGGCTGTGTCGGGTTGAACCCGTCGCCGGGCAGGTGAAAGATGCTGCGTTCCTTGAAGTCGGGCGCGCCGGAAATGGCCAGATCGTCGATGCGGGTGTAGCCGGATTTGACCAGCGCGATGCGGGCCTCGCCCTGCACCACCGCCAGCCGGTCGAAGACGCCTTCCCGCCGCCACGCGGTCCCGCGATGCGAAAAGAGCCCGCGCGAGGCGACGAAAAGCGCCGTCTCGCCGGGGCCGAGCGCGCCGACGGCGCGGGTATATTGCTGCTGTCCGAGGATGTTGCGCCCGATGGTGGGCGGGTCGATCAGGGCCGCATAGAGGTCGATGAAGGGGGCCTCGCCCTCGGGCACCGGCACGCGCGCCCCGGCCAGGCCCTGCGCCGCCTCTGTCATGGTGACGGTGCGGCGGGTGATCGCGCCTTCGGCCAGAAGCGCGGCCCAGTCCCGGGGCGCATAGCCCACCCGGTCGATCCCGCCCCCCGGCAGCAGGCCGCGCGCTATGGCGAGCGTGCGCGCGGTGCGCAGGATCGAATCCCGGATCACGCCGGTCGAGACGGTGGCGCGCGAGATGATGTCGGGCATGTCGGGTCCCTGCCCGGCACCCTCCGGATCGGTCAGATCCACCCCGGCAAAGCCGCCGACGAAGCGCGCGATGTCATCGTCCGACAGGCCCAGGGTCAGGATCGGCTCGGCATGGCGCATGAGCCGCGCACCCGCGATGCGGCCGGCCATGTCCACGGCCACGAGAACGTCGAGCGGGCGGCCCGAATAGCCCACCGAGCGGGTGAGCTCCCATGTCGAGGCGATGAAGCCAAACGCGCCCGCGGGTCCCGAGACCGCCCAGCCGGGCACCGCCTCCTCCTGGCGTTGCAGGACCAGCGGGCCGACATGGCCGAACAGATCGGCGGCGATCGCCCGCGTGGGCACGGCCATGTCGAGCGCGTCCTCAAGTCGGGGGCGGTTCACGCCCTGCGCCTGCGCCGGTGACAGCGGCAGAAGGGCAAGGATCAGCAAGGCGAGAAGGAGCGCGCGCATCATGTGCCGACTGTGATGCCGGGCCCCTCCGAAAGCGTTGACTTTGGTCAAGGAGCCGCTGGCGCATCTCCCGCAGACTTGGACCTGCCTCACCAGCGGAATTGGAGAAACCCAAATGATACCCAGGAAAGCCACATGGCGCGCGGCGCTGCTGTCAAGCGCAGCGCTCGCCCTCGGGCTGGCTGTCTCAGGCGCGAGCGCACAGGACAAACCCAAGGACCATGCCGACGGACCGGCGGCGGCCTACGAGCCCTCGATGACCACGCTCGGCCAGCTTCAGGTCGAGATCCCGGGCCGCAAGCCCGGCGACCCGGTGATGACGCCCTCCGAGTACCAGAAGGCCAACACGATCTATTTCGAACGCTGCGCAGGCTGTCACGGGGTGCTGCGCAAGGGCGCCACCGGCAAGGCGCTGACCCCCGACATCACCCGCGCGAACGGGTTCGAATACCTGCGCGACTTCATCACCTACGGCTCGCCCGCGGGGATGCCGAACTGGGGCACCTCCGGCGATCTGACCGAGGACGAGGTCGATCTGATGGCGCGCTACATCCTGCTCGACCCCGCCGTGCCGCCGGAATTCGGCATGCCCGAGATGAGGGCCAGCTGGAAGGTGCATATCGCGCCCGAGGACCGGCCCACCGAGAAGATGAACGATATCGACATCGACAACCTCTTTTCGGTGACGCTGCGCGACGCCGGGCAGATCGCGCTCATCGACGGGGCGAGCTACGAGATCAGGGCGGTGATCGACACCGGTTATGCCGTGCATATCAGCCGCATCTCGGCCTCGGGGCGTTACCTGCTGGTCATCGGGCGCGACGCCAAGCTGAACATGATCGACCTGTGGATGGAGACGCCCGCGACGGTGGCCGAGATCAAGGTCGGCTCCGAGGCGCGATCGGTCGAGACTTCCAAGATGGAAGGCTGGGAGGACAGGTATGCGATTGCCGGGTCCTACTGGCCGCCGCAATACGTGATCATGGACGGGGACACGCTGGAACCGCTCAAGATCAAGTCCACCCGCGGCATGATCTATGACGAGCAGACCTACCATCCCGAACCGCGCGTGGCGGCGATCCTCAGCTCGCATTACAACCCCGAGTTCATCGTCAACATCAAGGAGACCGGAAAGATCCACCTGGTGGATTACTCGAACATCGAAAGCCTCAAGATCACCGAGGTGGAGGCCGAACGCTTCCTCCATGACGGCGGGCTCGACAGCACCAAGCGTTACTTCCTCACCGCCGCCAACGCGCGCAACAAGGTCGTGGTGCTGGACACCAAGGAGGGCGATGTCGAGGCGGTGATCGACACGCAGGGCCTGACCCCGCATCCCGGGCGCGGGGCCAATATCGAGCATCCGAGCTATGGGCCGGTCTGGGTCACCTCGCATCTGGGGGACGAGACGGTGGCCGTGATCGGCACCGATCCCGAGGGCCATCCCGAGCATGCCTGGAAGATGGTGCAGCAGCTCTATGCGATGGGGGGCGGCTCGCTCTTCGTCAAGACGCACCCCGAATCGGAGCATCTCTATGTCGATGCGCCGCTCAACCCCGATGCCGAGGTCTCGGGCTCGGTCGTGGTGTTCAAGGTGGCCGACCTGGCGCAGGAAGAGCCCGAATACACCGTGCTGCCGCTGGTCGAATGGGCCGGGATCACCGAGGGCCAGCCGCGCGTGGTGCAGGGCGAGTTCAACAAGGCCGGTAACGAAATCTGGTTCTCGGTCTGGAACGCGGCTGACAAGGAATCGGCCCTCGTGGTGATCGACGACAAGACGCTGGAGCTCAAGCATGTGATCAAGGACCCGCGCCTCATCACGCCGACGGGCAAGTTCAACGTCTACAACACGCGCGCCGACGTCTATTGAGGCGCGTTTGCCGGGGGCTCCGTGAGGGCGGCCCCCGGCATTTCCGACCGATTGCAAGAGCCCAGCCGAGGAGCCAGGACAATGACAGGGACAGGGACAGGGACAGGCAAGGTATATCTGATCGGCGCCGGCCCCGGCGCGGTGGACCTGATGACGCTGCGCGCGCTGCGGATGCTCGAAAGCGCCGATGCGGTGGTCTTCGACCGGCTGGTGAGCCCCGAGATCCTGGCGCTTGCACCCGCGGGGGCGCGGATGGTGCCGGTGGGCAAGGCCCCGAAATGCCACACCGTGCCGCAGGAGCGGATCAACGAGATCCTGCATGAGCTGGCCTGCGAGGGGCTGACGGTGGCCCGGCTCAAGGGGGGCGATCCGCTGATCTTCGGGCGCGGCTCGGAAGAGGCGGATTATCTGCAGGCGCGCGGCATAGCGGTGGACTATGCCCCCGGCATCACCGCCGCGCAGGGCATGGCCGCCGCCACCGGCGTGCCGCTCACCCATCGCGGGCTGGCCACCGGCGTGCGCTATGTCACCGGCCACCGCGCGCGCGACGCAAGGCTCGATCTCGACTGGCAGAGCCTGGCGGACGAGGACACCACGCTGGTGATCTACATGGGCGCGGCCAATATCGCCGAGATCGCGCTGGAGCTCATGCGCGCGGGCCTGCCGGGCGGCCTGCCGGTGCTGGCGGTGGCGCAGGCCACCACCCCGCGCGAGGCACGCCACATCTCGCGGCTCGACCGGATCGGCACGGACATGGCCGAACACCCGATGCAAGCGCCGGTGCTCTTCGTGCTGGGCCACGTTGTCTCGCTCTATCAGCGTGCGCCGCTGCCCTTTGCGCTGCCGCAGGTTATGGCCGGTGAGTAGGGCGGCGCTGATACTGGCGCTGGCCGCGGCCCCGGCCCTGGCCGAGCCCGACGCGCAGGCGCTCGAACGGCTGGTGAAGCAGGATTGCGGCTCGTGCCACGGGCTGACGCTCAGGGGCGGGCTGGGGCCGGATATCCGTGCGCAGGCGCTTGGCCATTACGAGGCCGAGGGGCTGATGTCGGTGATCCTCGACGGGGTGCCGGGCACGGCCATGCCGCCCTGGAGGCCGCTGCTGAGCGAGGCGGAAGCGGCCTGGATCGCCGACTACCTGCTGAATGGAGAAAGCGAATGAGCCTTGTCCGACACCTCTTCGGGGGCGCTGCCCCCGCCGTCCTGCGGACGACTCCCCCGGGCTATCCCGGGCCAGAAGAAGCGGGCATGACGGCGCGTCTTCATCGTTCCCGAAATACTCCCGCCGGAGGCATCCGACATCTGGCGCGGGCGCTTGCGGTCGGGCTTTTCGCACTGGCGGCACCAATGGCCCAGGCGCAGGCCACCGGCGATCTGGGGCTGGTGGTGGAGCGCGCGAGCGGGTCGCTTCTGGTCGTCGATCAGTCCGAGCGCGCCCGGATCGGGCGGATCGAGGGCCTGGGCGATCTGAGCCATGCCAGCCTTGTCTATTCTCCGGACGAACGCTTTGCCTATGTGTTCGGCCGCGATGGCGGGCTGACCAAGGTGGAAATCCTGGAGCAACGTATCGTGGCGCGCGTCCTGCAGGCGGGCAATTCCATCGGGGGCGCGATCTCGGACGATGGCCGCTATGTCGCCGTGTCGAATTACGAGCCGGGCGGCGTGCGGGTCTTCGACGCGGGCACCCTCGATCTGGTGGCCGACCTCCCCACCGGGTCCAAGACCATCGGGCTGGTGGACATCCCCGGCACGCGCTTCGTGTTCTCGCTCTGGGACGCGGGCGAGACCTGGATCGCCGATCTGAGCGGTGGCAGGCCGGAGATCACCAAGATCACCGGCATGGGCAAGAATCCCTATGACGCGCTGGTGACGGGTGACGGGCGGACCTATATCGCGGGGCTTTTCGGCGCGGATCACCTGACGGCATTGGATCTGTGGCAGGCGCGTCCCACGCCGCGCGTTATCCTGCCCGGCTATGCGCAGGGGCGCGAGGGGCTGCCGGTCTACAAGATGCCCCATCTGGAGGGCTGGGCGCTGGCGGGGACGGATTTCGTGCTGCCCGCCATGGGCCAGCACGAGCTGCTCTGGGTCGATGCGCGCAGCCTGCAAGAGAGCGGGCGCACAAAGGTTCACGGCCAGCCGGTCTTTGCCATGGCGCGGCCCGACGGGCGGCAGGTCTGGGTCAATTTCGCCCATCCCGACAATGACACGATCCAGGTGATCGACACACTGACCAAGCAGGTGATCCATCAGTTCGAACCCGGCCCCGGCGTGCTGCATATGGAGTTCACCCCGCGCGGGCACGAGGTGTGGCTGTCGGTGCGCGATGCGGGCCGTGTCATGGTCTATGACACCGAGACGTTTGAAAAGCTGCGCGAGATCGAGGCCGAGAGCCCCTCGGGCATCTTCTTCACCGCGCGCGCGCACAAGACGGGGCTGTGAGCGATGCACCGGTTTGCCGATCCCATCGACCGCGCCCTGCTCGACGACTGGCAGCGCGATTTTCCGGTCGTCGCCCGCCCCTTTTCGGTGCTGGCCGAGCATCTGGGCACCACCGAGGCGGATGTGATCGCGCGGCTGTGCGCCAAGCAGGCGGCGGGCCAGATCACCCGGGTGGGCGCCACCGTGGCCCCCAATACCATCGCCGCCAGCACGCTGGCCGCCCTGGCCGCGCCCGAGGGTCGCGTTGAAGAGGTGGCCGCGATCATCGGGCAGGAGCCGGGGGTCAACCATTCCTACCTGCGCGAGAACGCCTGGAACCTCTGGTTCGTCGCCACCGGGCCGGACCGGGCCCATGTCGATGCCGCGCTCGCGCGGATCGGGCGGCGCAGCGGGCTGCGGGTCCTCGATCTGCCGCTGGTGCGGCCTTTCAACCTCGATCTGGGGTTCAGCCTGCGCGGCGAACCGGATGTGCGCCCCGCGCCGACGCCGCCGGATGTCACCGTGCTGCGCCCCGGCGACCGCGAGATCGTCGAGGCGCTGATGCGCGGCCTGCCCCTGACCGAGCGCCCCTATGCCGAAATCGGCGCGCCGCTCGGGCTGGAGATGGATGCGGTGATCGCGCGCATAAGGGTGCTGCTGGCGGCGCGGATCATCGCGCGGCTTGGCGTCATCGTGCGGCACCGCGCGCTTGGCTGGCGCGCCAATGCGATGGTGGTCTGGGACATCCCGCATGACGCGATCACCATCGCCGGGCCGGTGCTGGCGGCACAGCCCGGTGTCACGCTCTGCTATGAGCGCGCGCCGGTCGCGGGGGTCTGGCCCTACCGGCTCTATTCGATGATCCACGCCCGCAGCCGGGCCGAGGCGCTGGCGCATCTCGATGCGGCGGCGGCGCGGCCGGAATTGCAGGGCGTGCCGCATCTGGCGCTGTTTTCCAGCCATTGTTTCAAGCAGACCGGCGCGCTGGTGGCGCGCGAAAGGAGCCCGGCATGAGCCTTGATGCGACCGACCGGCAGATCCTGAACGCCCTTCAGGACGGGTTTCCGATCTGCCCCGATCCGTTCCTCAAGGTGGCGCGGGATCTGGGCCTGAGCGAAGACGACCTGCTGGCGCGGCTGGCGCGGATGAAAGCCGCACGGATCATCACCCGGTTCGGCCCCTTCTACGATGCCGAGGCGATGGGGGGCGCGTTCTGCCTCTGCGCCATGGCCGTGCCCGCAGCGGATTTCGAGCGGGTCCTGACCAAAGTCAATGCGCGCCCGGAGGTGGCGCATAATTATGAGCGCAGTCACCGGCTCAACATGTGGTTCGTTCTGGCCACGGAACGGCCCGAAGAGATCGAGGCGGTGGCCGGGGCGCTGGAACGGGAGACGGGGCTGCGCGTCCTGTGTTTTCCCAAGCTCAGGGAATTCTTCATCGGCTTCAGGGTAGCCGCATGACCATCGACGCCACAGACCGCCGCATCATCGCCGCCACGCAGGGCGGCCTGCCGCTGGTGCCGCAGCCCTATGCCGCCGTGGCCCGAAAGCTGGGGCTGGAGGAGGCCGAGTTGTGCGCCCGCCTGCGCGCGATGCAGGACCGCGGCGTGATCCGCCGGGTGGCCATCGCCCCCAATCACTATGCGCTCGGGATGGTGGCCAACGGCATGTCGGTCTGGGACGTGGCCGACGACGCGGTGGCGAGGCTGGGGGCGCAGGTGGGCGCGCTCGATTATGTCAGCCATTGCTACGAGCGCCCGCGCGCCCTGCCCGACTGGCCCTACAACCTCTTTGCCATGATCCACGGGACAAGCCGCGCCGAGGTCGAGGAAAAGCGCACACAGATCGCCGATCTGCTGGGCGATGCCTGCCGCGCGCACGACATCCTCTATTCGACACGAATTCTGAAGAAAACGGGGCTGCGGCTGCGGTCAAAGGAGGGCTGAGATGTTTCGCCTCACCGAATACATGCACCAACTGGTCACCCCCACCCCGGTGCGCGCACGGCGCGGCACGGGGCCGGTGAAGCCGGTGGTGATATGGAACCTCACCCGGCGCTGCAACCTGCGCTGCCGACATTGCTACACCGTGTCGGCGGATGTCGATTTCCCCGGCGAGCTGAGCCACGAGCAGGCGATGGCAACCTTGGGCGATTTGACCGATTTCGGTATTCTCGCGCTGATCCTGTCGGGGGGCGAGCCGCTTGACCGGCGCGACCTTTTCGAGATCGCCGCCGAGGCGCGCAAGCGGGTGCGGATGCTGGCGCTCTCGACCAACGGCACCAAACTGCATGGCGAGACCGCCGACCGGGTGGCCGAAATCGGCTTTGACTATGTGGGCATTTCCATCGACGGTATCGGGCGCACCAATGACTGGTTTCGCGGCGTGGATGGCGCGTTCGAGGACGCGCTGCGCGGCGTGCGGGAATGCAAGGCGCGCGGGATCAAGGTGGGGCTTCGCTTCACGCTGACGCGCGACAACGCGGTGCAACTGCCTGATCTGTTGCAGCTTTGCGATGACGAGGGGGTGGACAAGTTCTATCTGTCGCACCTTGTCTATGCCGGGCGCGGCGACAAGAACCGGGGCGAGGATGCGGTGCATGCCCATACCCGCCGCGCGCTCGACATGCTGATCGAGCGGGCCTGGATCGCGGCGGCGGAGGATGCACCGCTCGATATCGTGACCGGCAACAACGATGCGGATGCGGTCTACCTGCTGCACTGGGCGGCGCGGCATTTCGAGCCGGATCGCGTGGCGCATCTGCGCGACCATCTGGAGGCCTGGGGCGGCAATTCCTCGGGGCTGGGCGTGGCCAATATCGACACGCTGGGGCGCGTGCATCCCGACACCTACTGGTCCGATTACACGGTGGGCAACGTCAAGACCGCGCAATTCTCGGACCTGTGGACCGGCGACGACCCGATGCTGGAACAGCTGCGCCGCCGTCCCCGACCGCTCAAGGGGCGCTGCGGGCAATGCGCCTTCAGATCGGTCTGCGGCGGCAATACCCGCATCCGGGCACTGCAACTGACCGGCGATCCCTGGGCCGAGGATCCCGCCTGCTACCTCGACGATGCCGAGATCGGCGTGAAAGAGACCGGCGCGCGGCTGACCGTGACCCCCTTCAGAGGCAAGCGACATGATCCGATCCATCGCTTTCATTAGCGCCCTGGCGCTCCTTGCGGGCCCGGCCACGGCGGATCCGGCGCAGGTCTATGCGCGGGACTGCGCCGCCTGCCACGGGGCGGACCGGCTGGGCGGGCTTGGCCCCGCGCTCATCCCCGAGACGCTGGGGCGGATGCGGGGGCCGGATCTCGGCGCGGTGATCGCCCATGGGCGCGCGGCCACGCAGATGCCGGGCTTTGCCGAGAGCCTGAGCGGGACGGAGATCGCGGCGCTGGCCGAATGGCTGAAAACGCCGCTCGACCATGTGCCGGACTGGGGGGAAGCGCAGATCGCGGCAACCCGCTGGATTGATCCCGGTTACACTCCCGCCGATGAACCGGTCTTCGACGCCGACCCGCTCAACATCACGCTGGTGGTGGAGACCGGCGATCATCACGTGAGCGTGCTGGATGGCGACACCTTCGCCGTGCTCGACCGGTTCGCCACCCCTTTCGCCGTGCATGGCGGCCCGAAGTTCAGCCCCGACGGACGCCATGTCTTCATCATGTCGCGCGACGGCTGGGTGCAGAAATACGATATCTGGTCGCTGCAACAGGTGGGCCGGGTGCGCGCCGGTCTCAACAGCCGCAACATCGCCATGAGCCGCGATGGCAAGTGGCTTGCGGTGGCCAATTACCTGCCGATGACGCTGACGATCCTCGACACCGCCGATCTGAGCGTCGCGCGGGTCATGGAGGTGACCGGCAAGGACGGCATGAAGAGCCGCGTCTCGGCGGTCTATCAGGCACCGCAGCGCGACAGTTTCATCCTGGCCCTCAAGGACCTGCCCGAGATCTGGGAGGTGGCGACCGACCCGCAAGCCGAGCCGGTCTATGAGGGGTTCGTGCACAGCCGCGAGAAGGGCATGGTGGAGGGGCTGCCCTCGTCGCAGGGATTGTTCGCGCGGCGGCGGATCATGCTGAGCGCGCCGCTCGACGATTTCTTCTTCACCGACGATTACCGCCACCTGATCGGGGCGGCGCGCGACGGCGGGCGCGGCGTGGTGGTCAACCTCAACGTCGGCCGGGAGATCGCCGAACTGCCGCTGCCGGGGATGCCGCATCTGGGCTCGGGGATTTCCTGGGAACGGGAGGGTCGGCGGGTGATGGCCACGCCGCATCTGAAAGAGGGGATGCTGTCGATCATCGACACCGAAAGCTGGACCGTGACCGACACCATCAGGACCGAAGGCCCCGGCTTCTTCCTGCGCAGCCATGAGAACACCCCCTATTTCTGGGCCGACGTGTTCTTTGGCCCCAACCGCGACGCGATCCATGTGATCGACAAGCAGAGCCTGAAGATCGTGCGCACGCTGCGCCCGGTGCCGGGGGCCACGGTGGCGCATGTGGAGTTTACACGCGACGGGCGCCACGCTCTCGTCTCGGTCTGGGAAGAGGACGGCGCGGTGATCGTCTATGACGCAAAAACGCTGGAGGAGATCACCCGCCTGCCGATGCGCAAGCCCTCGGGGAAATACAATGTCTGGAACAAGATCACCTTTTCCGAAGGCACGAGCCACTAGCGCGGACATGCCCCGGATCGCGCGCCCGCCCCTGCGGCTCTATCTGCTGCTCTACCCGTTCACGGCGGCGGCGGTGGCGATCAATCTCTTCATGCTGGGGTTGATGGGGCAGGCAATGGGATGGCCCGCGCTCTCGCCTGTGGCGGCGCTCTGGCTCTGCCTGCCGCTCGGCCTGCCGGTCACCTGGTGGGTCACGCTCTGGGTGAAGGGGCTGATCGACGAGGCCGAAGGGCGCAAGTGAGACGGGCCGCCCGGCGCAGGACGGAGCGGCCCGGAGCGCGTCAGCGCGCGGGTTACTCGAATGTCGCCAGATAGGCGATCACGTCGGCGATCTCCTCATCCTTGCGCAGACCGGCAAAGGCCATCTTGGTGCCCTTGGCATATTTGCGCGGGCTGGCAAGGAAGGCGGCAAGCTCTTCCTCGGTCCAGACCGCGCCGGCGGCGGCCTTTTCCCGGAACACGTCGGAATAGGCGAAATCCGCGACCGCGGCGACCGGCCCGCCGACGACACCGTTGAGCACCGGGCCCACGCGGTTCTTGGCGCCTTCGCCGACCATGTGGCAGGCCTTGCACTTGTTGAAGACCTTTTCGCCCGCCGCCGGGTCTCCCTCGGCAAGGGCCGGGGCGGCAAGCCCGAGCGTCAGCGCACTCGCGGTCATCAGCCTGGTGAACATCGGGGTATCTCCTCCTGGTTGGTGGAAAGGGTCAGGCGATATATTCGACCGCCGCGCCGTCAAACCGTGATATGGCCTTTTCTACCGCGTCGCGCCCGAGCAGGCACAGCGCCGTTGACAACCCATCGGCCAGCGCGGCACGGGGGGCCGATACGCTGACAAGGGTGTTGCGCGGGCCATGGCCCCTTGGATCAAGGATATGCCCCTGTCCATCCCCCAGCACCGTGCCCATGGGGGCCGAGGTGGCCAACGCCCGATCACGGAGCGTCACCAGGTGGACGATGTCCCGCGCGGGCGTGGCAATCCCGGCCTGCCATGGCGTGCCGTCCGGTTTGCGGCCAAGCGCCACGACCTCGCCGATATCGACCAGCACATCGCGCAGCCCCTGCGCGCGCAGCAGCGCCGCGATCCGGTCGGTGATGTAGCCCTGCGCGATGCCGTTGAGCGTGAGCGCCATGCCGGGGCGCAGAAGGCGAACCCCGCCCGCGTCAAAGCGCACCCCGTCCCAGCCGACAGCCGCGCGCGCCGCCTCTGCGTCGCCGCCCGTCGCCAGCGCCTGCCAGAGGGGCTGCACCGACGGGTCAAACGCCCCGCCAGAGGCCGCGTGCAGCGCATCGGCCAGCGTCAGCACCTCCAGCAACTCGGGCGGCGGGGCCTGTAACCCGCCGGTGCGGTTGAGACGCATCAGCGCGCTGTCGTCGCGGTAGAGGCTGAACACCCGCTCCAGCCGCGCGATCTCGGCCTCGAGCCGGGCAAAGACCGGGCGGGCATGGATCGGGCTGATGCCGACCAGCGTCATGCTGGCCTGCGCGCCAAGCGCGTAACCGGCCCAGCGGGCGGTGTCACCGGCGACGGCGGCAGACGGCAGCGCCAAGGCCGCGGCCGAGATGGTCAGGAAACGGCGGCGTGTCTGTGTCATGACGGCTCCTCCTCCAAGGTGACCTCGACCGGGGCGAGGACGGTCTCGGCGGGGATGTCTTCAAGGCGCATCACCTGCCCGCCCTCGCGGGCGGCAAAGGCGCGGGCGGCGCCGACATCGGCGAAAGGCGCGATCTCGGGCGCGCCCATGCCGCCTGAGACATCGGCCCCGACAACGAAATGGGCAGTATCGGCGGCGGTCCAGTTGTCGACCCCCGGCATCTCCCAGCTTGCCGCCGCCCCCATGTCGCTGACGTAGAAGGCAAGGATTTCGGCGTCGCGCTCCGGCCCCTTGACATAGGCCAGCGCGTCGCGGACCTGGGCAAAGAAGATCGGATCGGGCAGGCCGGCAAGGTGGATCTGCGCCTTGGGGCCGGGATGCTGGTCAAGCTGCATCATGCAGAAATGACCCAGGGCATCGCCAGTCATCGCAACCGGATCGGGCGCACGCGCCTCCTCCTCCTGACAGGCGGCCAGCAGCAGCACGGCCAGAAGCAGACGTTTCATGGCTCGACCCTCGCAAACGCCGCCCGCGCCAGCACGAACGCCAGCACCGGCCAGAGCAGAAGCGAGAGCGGTGCCGCCCAGACGGGCAGCGCGGCCCCCGCCCCCGCCATGCCCGAGACGAGCGCCACCTCCTGCGATCCCGCGACGTTCCAGAGCCGGAAGGCATCCGCAGGATTGAGCGCCAGCAGCCACGGAAAGACATGCCTGGTGAACCCGCCGCCGCCATCCACCACCAGCGCCCCAAGGAGCCCCAGGTCATAAAGCACGACCAGCACCAGCCAGAGCCCCACGGCCAGCCCCGCCGCCCCTGCCCCACTGCCAGAGAGCGCCGAAGCGGCATAGCCGAGGGCAAGGAAGGACGCCCCCAGCAGGATCGCCGTGGCGATGAGCCGCGCAAGCGCCCGCGCGCTCTCGGCCCCCGCGCCGCCCGCCAGCCATGCCGCCAGCCCCGCCGCGCCAAGCCCGAGGCAGATGGCGATGGCCAGCACGGCCAGATGTGCGGCGAACTTGCCCAGGAGCATCTCGCCGCGCGACAAGGGATAGGTCAGCGTCAGGCCCAAGGTGCCGCGCTCGGCCTCGCCCGCCACCGCGTCAAAGGCGATCATCAGCGCCAGGAACGGCGCGAGATAGACCGCCAGCGTGGTCATCGAGGCCACGGCGACGGTCAGCAGGTCCACCCCGAGCGATCCGGTCGGGGCCGATCCGGCAAAGGTCAGCGCCAGCGCGAAGAGCGTCATCAGCGCCGTGGCCGAGGCCAGCCAGCGGTTGCGCCTCTGGATGCGGAATTCGGCCCCCGCGATGGCCAGGACCCGGGCGATCATCGGCGCTCCTCCGCGCAGTAGTATCGATAAAGATCTTCCAGGCTGGGCGGGCACATCTCGATGTCGCGCACCGCATCGCCCAGGGCCGAGACGCGGGCAAGCTGCGCCATCTTCTGCCCGGTCGTGCAGTGCAGCTCGACCGCGCGGCCGTTGACGCGGGTGCCGCCAAGCTCGGCCTGCACCGCGTCCGCCGCCCCCTCGCGCGCGGTCAGCCTGATGCGCGTCGGCAGATCGGCGGCGCGGGCAAGATTGGCAAGGCTGTCATCGGCCACGAGCCGCCCCCCGGCCATGATCGCGATGCGGTCGGTGCGCGCCTCAAGTTCCGTCAGCGCGTGGCTGGCGATCAGGAGCGCGGTGCCGTTCGCCGCCATCTCGTCGATCACGGCATAGAGGTCGTGGCGCGAGATCGGGTCGAGGCCGCTTGTCGGCTCATCGAGCAGCGCCACGCGGCGACGGCCCAGCAATGCCTGCGCCAGCCCCAGCCGCTGCCGCATCCCCTTGGACCAGGTGCCGATGCGGCGGTCGGCGGCCTCGGTCAGCCCCACACGCTCCAGCAGGGGCGCGACCGCTTTCGGATGCTCGCCCGCCAGCCGCGCGAACATCGTCAGCTGCTCGCGCCCGGTGAGGGAGCGGTGAAACGCCACCTGCTCGGGCAGATAGGCGGTGGCGGCGCGGGCGGCAGGACTGCCCGGCGCGTGGCCGGCCACGCGGATCGCGCCGCCGCTGGCCCGGATCAACCCTAGGATCAGCTTGATCAGCGTCGATTTGCCGGCACCGTTATGGCCCAGCAGCGCCACCCGCTCGCCCGGGGCCACATCGAGAGTGATCCCGTTCAGCACCTGCGCGCGGCCATAGCTCTTGTCCAGCCCGGCGATGGCCAGCGCCGTGTCACGATCCGTCATGTTTCATCTCCCAGTCGGGAACGGGGATCTCCACCGGTTGCATCAACGGCGCGCGGTCCACCACGCCCCCCGGCAGGAGGGCCGGAAAGGCCGATTGCGCCCATTTCACCAGTTGCACGGCGGGGGCTCCGAGCAGCAGCTTGGCCGCCGGTTGCGTCCAGAGGATGTGATCCATGCTGTCATTGGGGCGGTAGGGCGTGTCGGCGATCCCATTGCCATCCAGGTCATAGCCCGCGAAATCGGACCAGTAATTGCCGACGCCCTCCGCGCTCCAGTCCACCCAGGTGCTGCCCACGTATTTCACCTGCGTCCGGTTGCCGACAAAGGCATTGCCGGTGATCGTGTTGCGCTCGGACCCGGCGGTGAAATGCACGCCGGTCTCGCAACGCTCGAACCGGTTGGCTTTGATCTCGTTCTTGTGGGCGTTGTAGATGAAGAGGCATTTCGTCCCGCCGCCGCGCACCAGGTTGCCGCGCACCTCGGAGCCGTTGGTGTAGTTGAGCATCACCCCATGCTCGGCATCGTTCACCGACACGTTGTCGATGATCTTCACGCCCTTGGAATACATCACCGCATAGCCCAGATCGTTGCCGATGGAGAGATTGCCGCGAAGCTCGGACCGGTTGGCATACATGTAATGCACCGCGAAGCGCAGGTCGCGGAAGCGGTTGCCGACAAAGGCATTGGAATGCGAGGTGTTGACGAAGATGCCGTCGCGGCCCCAGCGGATATCGTTGCCCGCCACCCGCGCGCCGGGGGCGTTCCAGACATAGATACCATTGCCGCGCGCGTTCTTGACCGGATCGCGGCGGCCTTCGATCACGTTGCCCGCCACATGCGCATCGCGCGCGCCGTGAATGTCCACACCGTAAAGGTTGCCGGTCAGGCGGTTGTCGGTGACGCGGGCGCGGTCCGCGCCCTTGAGCAGGCGAATGCCGCTGTCAATGGCGTCATGGTCGCTGCCCGATCCGGTGAGGACGCAGCCGGTGACGGTCACATCCGGCGCGGTGACGGTCAGGACGGAACCCTGCCCGCCCGCGTCGATCCGCGCGCCCCTGGCACAGTCGATCACCAGCGGTTTCGATATCTCCATGCCACCCCGATGGCGGCCCGGCCCGAGGCGCAGGGTCTCCCCCGCCCCGGCGGTTTCAATGGCCATGGCCAGCGCCCTGCCGCCTGCCGGCACGTCGCGCGCCTCTGCCCGGGCACCCCCGGGCAGGATCAGGCTCAGCGCCAGCAGGATGTGGGCAAGGCACCGCATGGCTCAGGCTCCCCGCGGCTCGACCAGCATCCGGCCGCGCATTTCCATGTGCAGCGCATGGCAGAACCACTGACAATAGAACCAGTGCACGCCCGGACGGTCGGCGGTGAAGGTGACCGAGGCGGTGGCCTGCGGCGCCACCTCCATCGCCACCCCGTAGTTCGAGATCGTGAGCCCGTGGGTCACGTCATCCACATCGTCGAGGTTGGTGACATAGATCGTCACCTCGTCACCCTCGCGCACGGTGAATTTCTCCATCGAGAATGTCGGCGCCATCGACCACATGTAGACACGCACCTTGTTGCCGTCGCGGATCGGCTCGTCGGCCCCGTCTTCCAGAGTGACGCCATCGGCCTCGGCCTGACGGCGCGCATCTTCCCACATCGGATCGTTGCGGTCCCAGACATTGACCGGGTTGACGATATCGCGGCGCACGATGATCGAATCATGCGGCTCGGCAAAGGTCGGGCCGTCATGGACCACCTTCATCTCGTCGGTCGAGATTTCGATGAGCTGCTCGTTCTCGGGCTTGAGCGGCCCCACATTGATGAACCGGTCCTTGGAAAACTTGTTCATCGAGATCAGCCACTTGCCGTCGGCCTCCTTGGTCTCGCCCATGGAGGTGGAGTTGTGGCCGGGCTGGTAATGCACATCCACCTTGGAGATGATGGGATCCTCGCCCCTGAGCGCGCGGGCGATGTTCCACTTGACCACCTGGCTGTCGAGAAAGAGCGTGGTGAACGCATTGCCCTGCCCGTCGAACGCGGTGTGAAGCGGACCAAGGCCAAGCTGCGGCTCGGCCACCACGGCAGAGCGCGGATCGGCATCGCTGTCAAAGAGCGCGTCAAGCCTGGTCACGTCGATGACCGATACGGTCGGCGACAGCTTGCCGTTGATGACCACATGCTGCCCGTCCGGCGCGGTGTTGACGCCATGCGGGCTGTTGGGGATGGGGATGTACCGGGTGTAGGTCTTGTTGCGGCCCTTGCGCCCGTCAAGCACCGGCACGCCGTTCATCTCCCGGTAATCGCCCGCCGCGACACCGGCCTCGATTTCCTTGAGGTTGAAGACCACGACATGGTCGCGCTCGGCCTCGGTCATGCCCGCAAGGGTCATGCCCATTTCCGAGTTGTAGGAGGTCGAGAAGGCGTATTTGCCCTGGTAGTCGCAATCCGTGTTGTCGAGATTGCCCGACACGATCACCTGCCAGGCGACCTTCATCGTGTCGCCGTCGATGGCCGAAAAGATGTTCACGTATTCCTCGGGCTTGTCGAGGATCGCGCCGTCATTGACCAGAGGTGCCTCATGCTCGCCATTGGCAAAGACATAGCCGGTGCGCGGGTATTTCTGCGGCCGCATCCCGTGGATGTCGCTGGCATTGGGGATCTCGATGATCTTGTCGCATTTCATCACGTCGCAGCGCACCCGCGCCACGCGCGTGTTGGCCTTGTCGTTCATGAAGAGGTAACGCCCGTCATAGGTGCCGTCGGTGAAGGACATGTGCGGGTGGTGCAGGTCGCCGTTGTCGTAGGTTTTCTGCCCGCGCTTGGCGAGGAACGCGCGGGTTTCCTCGGTCAGCCCCTCGGTCAGCACCTTGAGGCTTTCGTTGGTCTGGCCCCAGCCGGTGGCCGAGCAGCGGTTGAACACCGGCACGCGCATCAGCTCGCGCATCGACGGAAAGCCGAGGATGCGCAATTCGCCGGTCTGGCCCGAGGACCAGAAGCCGTAATATTCGTCCAGTTGCCCCGGCTCGGGGTTGAACGTGCCTGCCGCATGGGCCTGACGCGCGCTGGCAAACAGGCCCGCGCCGCCGGTGGTGGCGGCAAGCGCGCCGGTGGCGGTGGCCCCCAGCATGCCCCGCCGGCTGAGCTTCATGGATGTTTTCTCGGACATTAGTGGGTCTCCTTTCCCGCTGTCGTCTGGCCGACAAGGCGCTCCAGCGCACCCGCGTCGGCCTTCTGCGCCGCACGATCCTTCGCGCGCCGTTTCAGTTGCCGGATGATCACCGGGCATTTCGCGTCCGACTGGTAGAGCACCTGGCAGTGCAGGCAGTTGACGCATTCATTGGGGTTGATCTCGCCCGTCGGGTGGATCGCCTGAACCGGGCATTCATGGGCACAGGTCTGGCACGGGCTGCCACAGTCGCGGTAGCGCCTGAGCCAGTCGAACATCCGCATCCTGGCCGGGATCGCCAAAGCCGCCCCCAGCGGGCAGAGATAGCGGCAATAGAACCGCTCGACGAAGAGCCCGATCAGCAGGAGCGTCACGGCGAAGACCACGAAGGGCCAGTCGCGCACGAACTTGAGGATGATCGCGGTCTTGAAGGGCTCCACCTCGGCCAGTTTCTCGGCCATCGGGATCGAGGCGAGCGAGACGCCGAACAGCCCCAGAAAGATCATGTATTTCACGGGCCAGAGCCGTTCGTGCAGGCCCCAGGGCAGGGTCCATTGCGGCACCTTGAGCAGCCGCGCCACCCGGTTCGTCAGCTCCTGCAGCGCGCCGAAGGGGCACAGCCAGCCGCAATAGGCCCCGCGCCCCCAGAAGATCAGCGCGGCGGCCACCGCGAACCACTGGATGAAGACCAGCGGGTCCATCAGGAAGGCATCCCAGGTGAATCCCGTCCGCAGCGAGCCCGCAAGCGCCATCAGGTTCACGACCGAGAGCTGCGCATTGGCATACCAGCCGAGGAAGACCAGAGTCACGTTCAGGAACGACATGCGGAACCACAGATAGGCCCGCGGATGCGCGGTGATCTGCATCTGGAAGAAGAACGCCCCCGTCAGCACCGTCAGCATCACGCACAGCACCGCGATCTCGGGCGTCTTGTCGCGCCAGATGCGTTGCCAGAGCGCGGTCTTGGCGGCAGCCTCCTCACCCGGGGCGTTGACCTGCGGCGCGGGCGCCAGCGGCGCGAGGTAGCGCTCCGGCAGCCGGTAGCCCAGGTCATAGGTGACAAAGGTCTTTTCCACCGCACCCACCGCCCGCTGTACCAGCAGTTGCAGCCGCCACGGCGCGGCCGGGTCAAAGCCGCTGTCGGCCGGGATGCGAAAGAGGTCAAGCTCGGTGAAACTCGGCGCGCCCTCGGCGGCGATTGCACCAAGCCGCCGGTGATCGCGGTCGAAGAACCGCACCGAGCGGTCGCCCTGAATGAGCTGGATGCGGTCGAAGATGCCGCCGCGCACATAGCCCGACCCCTTGAAGGAATAGCGCCCGCGCCCGGCCACCAGAATGGCGTGCTCGCCCTCCTCCAGCCAGCCTTGCAGATTGGCGTATTCATTGGCCCCCAGCAGGCTGCGGCCGATGGTGGGCACGCTGACAAGGGCTGCGCGCATGTCGATGAAGGTCGCATCATCGGGGCCTTTTTCAGGCCGGGCGATGGCACGTTCGTCGCCGGTCGCCTCGAAGCCGCGATTGACCTGCCCCACATCCAGCGTCAGCCCGCGCACCGAGCCGTCCCCGGCAAGGGTCTGCCAGTCCTCCACCGTGCCCTCGCCCGGCTTCAGCGTGCGTTTCGGCCCCGCCTGCGCCACCGACGACAGGCCCCCCAGCCCGAGCGCGCGCGCCACCTTGAGCCCGCCGCGCACGAGGCTGTCGTCGATCACCATCACCGTGACCGTCGCGCCCGAGATGATGTCCAGATCATGGGCCGTGCCCGCCGCGTCCGCCTCGGCCTTGAGATCGAGCCCGGCATAGCCCTCGATCACGCGCCGCATCTTGGCCTCGGGGATGCCGATGAGGACGATGGGCTCGGAATGCTCGACCAGCACCGCACCGGTCATCACCGCCTCCGTGTCGATCGCCGCGACGACATGGATCGGCTTGCCCGAATAGCCCGTGGTCCCGGCGAAATCCGAGGTCAGGAAGGCCCAGGCGACGGTTTGCCCGTCCCTGAGCACCGGGGCCACCGGCAGATCCGCGCGCATCGCCCCGAAGCCCGAGGCACCGGGGACCAGCACCGCCGCGTCGAGTTCGGGCAGGAAGCGCCCCAGTTCGGAGCCATCGTCGGCACCCGCCGCAAGCGGAGCCGCCAGACAAGCAAGCGTCACCAGCAGCCAGCGGGCCGCGCGCCGGAACATGCAAAGAGAAGAGACCTGGATCATGCGCACAGCCCTAGCCCGACCTGCGCGCCGTCTCGTTGACGAAAGTCAAGACCGGTCGATCACATCCGTGCAGGCGGCCAGCACATCGCAGGCATTCGAATGTTTTCGTGTGGCCCGCCGCGTCTTGCAGGAGACCTGGGCGGTCATCCGCGAAAGAGCCGCTCTCGCGCCCTCGCCAAGAGGCACGATCCCTTCCCGATGTCCCTCGGCACCGGTCACGCGATGTTGGTGGAGGAAACCCGACGCCCGTGGGCGCGACATGGCCGAACGCGCGAAGATGCGCGCGCTGGGCGTGTCGCCCCGGGTGCAGTTCTCACGCGGCAAGCGGCCCGACCATTGCCTTTCGTGCCAGGGCGGGATGGCGCAGGATCGTCGGCCCTGTCGCCTCGAGATGCGCAGCGAGAACGGCCCCTGCTTCGTGATCAAGATGCCAGAGGGCGTCGCCGAGCAGGACAAGTTGCGGATGGCCGAGCAGGAGACGCGCCAGCGAAAGGGCACTGCGCTCGGTGGCAGACAGACTGCGCCCGCCCTCGGTCAGCGCGCCGTCAAGACCGTCGATCCGGTGCATCAGCCCGGCAAGACCGGCGCGCAGCGCCGCTTGCTCCAGCGTGTCATCTGACGGTCGGCTCGATAGCCCCACGGCCAGGTTGCGCCGCAGGGACCCCTTCAGGACCATGGGCGTGCTGGTCACGAGGTGCACGCCGCGCCGCAGGCTGCCACGGGACAGGTCGCTCAGGCAGATGCCCGACAGGGTGATATGTCCGGGTGCCAGCTTCTCGAGGCCGCAGAGCGCCGAAAACAGGGTATCGGCATCGGAGGGATCACAATTCAGGGTCCGCCTCTGGCCGGCCGGGATCTCGAGCGACAGGACCGCTCCCGATGGGGCGGGCAAGTCGCGCACCATGACTTCTACAGGTCCCTTCGGCAGGCGCCTGTCTCCCTGACCGGTGTTCCGCTGATCGCGCGCAAGCGCCGCCACGGCCTTGTTGCGGGCCGCCAGATAGGCTGCACGGAAATTCCAGACGCTGGCCAGATCGCGCAGCGGGTTCAGGACAAGGCCGATCACCGCCAGCGCACCGGCGATCGTGCCGGTGCCGGCCCCGGACTGCACGCCGGTGACGATCACGGCGCAGGCGGCAAGCCCGGCCACGGCGTCGGGCAGCGCCTTGAGCGATTCCGCCCAGCCGAGGCGGTGCAGCGCGGCGCGGATCATCCGCTCGGTGCGTTTGCGCAGCTGGCGCAATTCGGCGCGGCGGCGGCCCATGCGGTCAAGCTCGGGTGCGAGCGGCATGCGCTCGGCCATCTCCGCGGCGATGCGCGCGCGCCGCGCCCGCAGGCGGCGGTGCAGCGGCTCCAGCCGTGGTCCGGCGAGAGCGAGAATGGCGAGCGTCGCCGCGAAAAGCGGCGCGATGACAAGGGCAAGGCGCGGCTCGAGCCACCAGAGCACGGTGCAGGCAGCGGGGATCATGACGGCTGCCGCTATGAGCCTGGGCACACCCTTGCCCAGCCAGTCGCGAAAGGCGGTCATGTCGCCGACGAAGCGCAGGCTCATGTAGCCGCTGCGGCGTCTGGCGACGGCGCTCGCGGGCATGCCCGAGGCATGATCGAGCAGCGCCAGGCGGATGGCGAGGGCGTAATCCTGCCCCAGCCGTTCGCCCGTCAGCCGCGACAGCACCCGAGCCCCGGCGATCAGGACACCGGATGCCGCCAGCGCCACGAGCAGTCCGGGCGGCAGGGCCGCCTGCGCAGCCATCGCATCGAACAGCCCGCGCGTGGCAAAGGCGGCCACCCCGGCGGCGGCCCCCTGCACCAGTGTCACGAGGGTGACGACCATCAGCCCGCGCCTCCGGCCGTTCTGCAACAGGCGGGGCATGGTCATCACGCGGCCTTCTCGCGGCCAAGGCCCGCGCGCAGGGCAAAGCCGGTGGCCTCGGCGGGATCGCTCAGGTTTTCCCTTGTCAGAACCGGCAGGCCGGTTGCCGAGCCGGCCTCGGACGCGGCCATCGGCGAACAGCTGACAAGGCCGGTCAGCGCGTCGGGCACCAGGCCCAGCCGCGCCAGATGCATCACGCCGCCCACGGCTGCGACCGCGTCCGCGCAGGCGAACACCAGACCCGAGATGAGCTGGGCGAACCACGGATCGGCGATCAGCGCGGCGGTTTCGCGTTGCAGGATCCCGTCCGCCACCTCCATCACCACGATGTCGCAGCCGCGGTGCCCGGCCTCGGCGATGAGGGTTTCGGTGGCCGTCCTGATCCGGTCGAGCGGCTCGAGATAGGTGGAAACCATACCCGCATCGGTGAAATCGCCCACGTAATGCGCGCCGCTGTCGCTGTATTCGTTGAGATCGCCGAAGGCCCCGGTGCCCGTTGCCTTGACCGCACCCACGCGGAAGCCCGCGCGCCGCAGACCCAGCACAAGCTGGGCGGTGGCCAGCGTCTTGCCGGAATTCATCGAGGTGCCCAGCACCCCGATCACCGGCGGGCGGGGCGCAGCGCGACGGGGAACGAGCGCGAAATCCGCAAGATTGACCGCTTGCCCGTCCGCATCCAGCAGGCGCGCGGCGGGAACCAGCCGCGTGGCCGGTTTGATGCGGCTGTTGCGCGCGACCATGCGCCCGATGCAGCCACCGCCCGCCAGGAGGTCGGCGCAGTCCGGCCCGATCTCGGCCAGCCCTTCGAACTGATCGGGGGCATAGCGCGCGCCGCAGGCCATCACCACCGCATCGCCGGGAAAGATCAGCGAGGGACGCCCCGAGGGGAGCTGAACCCGGTGGTGCTGCCCGAGCCGATCCACATGGGCCAGGATCAGGTCGCCAGGCCGCGCGGCGGCGAAATCGGTATCGGTGGCGGCGACGCGGGCACGGTCGACGCAGCGGGTGACAAAGGTCCATTTGGCCTGGTCAAGGGTCTCGGCGAGGGTCATGTCGGCTCTCCTTGCGGGGGTGAGATATTGGCACGTGGGGTCAGGACAGGGCGGCGCGCGCATCGAGCACGCGCGCGGCCAGGTGATTCTGCGTGATCGCGCGCACCACGTCGTGATCGCAGCCGATCATCTCGATCAGGCGCGCGCGCGGCGTCACGCCCGCCGCCTCTGCGGCGGCGTTGAGCGCGCCAACATATGTGCGGGCGCGGGCAAGGCGATGGGGGCCCTGCTTCGCGTCGAGCGCGGGGGTCTTGCGCAGGGCATCGTCGCGGATCACGTCCTCGGTGCCGACATGGACGCAGACCGGGATCTGCAGGAAGTCCCGCAGCGCCGCTGCCTTGCGGCGGGACCAGCTGGCGGAAAACGCATCCTTGCCGGGGGCAAGGCCGTAGGGATAGGGCATGCTCTCATCGGGCAGGCAATACCAGCCCGCCGCCACCAGATGGAGCGCGGCGACACGGTGCGGATAGAGCATCGCCAGACGGTGCGCGAGTTGCGCGCCGCCCGAATGGCCGAGGATCTCCACCGGACCCGAGATGTCCGGGCATTCGGACACCACCAGATCGAGCAGCGCCAGCAGCGCCAGATCGGGGCGCGCGGCCTTGCTGGGGCGCTGGAAATCGGGCCAGGTGTCAGCCGGGAAATGCGGCACGATGACGGTGCGCCCGGTACGCTCTGCTTCGGGGAGGAAAAGCCGCGCCAACTTGCCTGCGTTGCGCGAAATACCGTGCAGCACCACCAGCGGCGGCGCGTCGGCAAGACGGGCGGGCCGGATGATGCGGGCGCTGAGCCGCCCGGCGCTGCTGCACGCCGTGACGCGGCGCGGGGTCAGGGGGCTCGTCTCGATCGGTGTGTCTTTCATCGGTCCTCTCCCGGTCAGTGATCCGTTGTCATGCAAACGCCGCGCGCCGGGGGGTTATTCCCGGCGCCGTGCAATTTTTCGGATGAGAGGAAAGCGCAGGCGTCATTCCGCCGAGGCAGGCAGGAACACGGCCTGCCCGGGGCAGATGCCGCCCAGGTCGAGAACCCCGTGCCCGTATGTCTCGTCGGGGCCGTCCGGTCCAAGATCACGCGCCGAGGCAGTCAGCCGCGCGCGGATCTCCCCGGGCGTCAGCATCGGGTCGTGTTGCAGCCAGAGCGCCACCGCCGCCGTGACATGGGGCGCGGCAAAGGAGGTGCCGGTCTTCCACCGCGCGCCCTTGACCGAGGCGGCTGTCCAGACCTCCACGCCGGGGGCCGCGATCTCGACATGGGTGCCGCGATTGGCGCGGCGATAGATGGTGCCGCCACGATCCACCGCCGTCACCGCGATCACGTTGTCATAGGCCGCCGGATACGCCGCCTCGGCCTGCGGGCCATCATTGCCCACGGCGGCGACGACCGGGATCCCGCGCTGTTCGGTCAGTTGCAAAAGCGTGTCTTCCAGCACCTTGTTGGGCGGCCCCGCGAGGCTGAGATTGATCACCTGCACGCCGCGCCCCGAGAGATGATCGAGCGCGCGCACCAGCGTAAAGGCGTCGGCGCGCTCGTCGCCCGAGGCCCGGTGAAACGCATCCACCGCCACAAGCGGCAGACCGGGCAGCAGCCCGGGCACGCGGGTCCGCGGATCGCCGACGAGAATGGACGCAACCGCCGTGCCGTGGATCGCGGCAGAGGCCTCGTAATCCTCGGGCGCGATGCGCGTGAGATCGATATCGGCCCCGGCCAGAACCTCGTGATCGATGTTCAGCCCGGTGTCGATCATGCCGATCGTCACCGATGCCCCGCATCCCGCGCCCCCAAGGCCCGTGGGCCAGTTGATCAGGTCGCGCGCGGGACAGTGCAGGCCGTCGCAGGCGGGGGCGGTCCCGGGCGTCTCGACCCCCGCCATGCTGTCCTGCCCGGCGCGGTAATAGTGATTGAAATCCGCCGCCTCGGCCCCGGGCAGGGCGCGGATGGTGGCGCGCGCCTCGTCGAGCGTCGTGCCCTCGGGCACCCGGAAGCGGCGCACGGTGGTGGCGAGGCTGGCGAGATCGGCGCGTTCGAGCACCACGTAGCCCTGGGCGACGAGGGCCGTGGTCTGGCCGTCGGTCAGGCCGCGCGCGAGGATCTCGGCAGGGGCGCGCTCGGGGCGAGAGGCCGGTTGCGGGGCGGGGCGTCTACGGGTGCGTTGCGGCTCCACGGGCTGCCCGCGGAACAGGCGGCGCAGCCCCTGGATGACCGCACGAGGGCTGTCGGCTTCCCCGGAATCGATGCCGCCGCGCGACGCGCCGCCGCTGCTACGGCTACCGCTGCCGCCATCGTCGCCGCCGTCACCATCCCCGTCCCCGCCGTCTCCGTCGTCGGCCCATGCGGGCGCGGGGACCAGGCTGGCAGACAGGACCGGGACCGCACCGAGGGCGGCGATCCAGACACTCAGGACCAGAAGTGAAGCCGTAAAACCGCGCATCCCGAAACACTCCTTTTGCCCCTGCGTGAATCGATGCCATCTATTGCATTACGTCAGAAGGCTGGATTTATTCCCGGCCAACGTATTGCAACCGGTAAGTGTGGGTCATGCAGGATTCTTTTGTCGAAGACATCGTGGCCCTGCTGCCCAACCTCAAGCGGTTCGCCCTGTCGCTGTGCCGCAGGCCGGAGGTGGCCGACGATCTTGTGCAGATCACCGCCGAGCGCGCCATTCGCGCGCGGCATCACTTCGATCCGGCGACGCGGCTGGAGGCGTGGCTGTTCCGCATCCTGCGCAATGCCTGGATCGACATGCTGCGGCGCGATGCGACGCGCGGCGAGACGGTGGATATCCACGACACCCCGCAGGCCGATCCGGTGGACAGCGCCGCGCAGACCCACGACCGGCTGATGCTGCAATCGGTCCGGGCGGCGATAACGACATTGCCCGAGGATCAGCGCGCCGTGCTGCATCTGGTCTGCGTCGAGGGCCTGAGCTATGCCGAGACGGCGCAGACCCTGGGCATCCCGCAAGGCACCGTGATGAGCCGCCTGAGCCGCGCGCGGCGCGCGCTGGGCGACAAGCTGGGAATAAAGGGCGGGGTGGGCCGTTGACGCCATGCAACGCAAAGGATCGCGACGATGGATATCGACGATGACAGATTGATGGCCCTCGCCGATGGCGAGATGGACGGCGACGAGGCCGCGCGCCTGCATGCGCAGATCACGGCCGATCCTGATCTGGCCAGGCGCTATGCGCTTTTCACGCAGACCGCAGATTTGGTGAAGGAGGCGGTGCTGGCCGATCCCGAGACTGCGGTATCGCCCGATCTTGAGGCGCGCATTCGCCAGATGGCAGCAGCCATGCCGCCCGAAGCGGAGAACGTGGTGCCGTTGCGCCGACCCGCGCCCCGGTGGCAGCCGGTGGCGGTGGCCGCCTCGCTTGCACTGGCGGTCGGCCTGTCGGCGGGTCTGTTTCTTGCCCCCCGTGCGCCGGAGACGGACCCGACACGGTTGAGCGCCGCCCTTGAGGAGCAGCTCGGAACATTGCCCTCGGGCGCGGACGCAGCGTTGCCGGACGGAAGGCGCGTCAGTGTCATTGCATCTTTCACGGATGGCGCAGGCGCGTTCTGCCGCGAGTACGAGACCGTCGCGGAAGGCGGCTTCGGCCATGTCGCCGTCGCCTGTCGCGACGGGGCGGGCTGGTCCCTGCGCTTTGCCATGGCGACAAGGTCGGGGGATGATGGCTATGCGCCCGCCTCTTCGCTCGAGGCGCTCGACGCGTTCTACGCGGCAACCGGTGCCTCGCAGCCGCTGTCGGCAGAGGCGGAGCTTGACTATCTGGAATAGATTGCGCCGCAGGGTGGTGGCCACACCCTGCCCGATGCCCTTTCCTCCTGGCGCTTGTAGGTCTTTCGCATCTTTGCACCCCGATCCGCGCAGGCGACCTTGCAAGCAGAGGCGCCCCTTCGTCGCCTGCGTGGCGTGGCCGGTGACGGATCTGCCGCATGTTTTCCTCATGCGCCGGTGAGGTTGGGCAGGAAGACGCAACACAGGTCAGCAACTGACCGAGCAGGTCGCGCAAAACCTGCGACACGCGGCGCTCACTCGGCCGCGCAGAGGCCCGGATTGTTGGGATGGCCTGTCCAGTCGCCATGCTCGGCCGGCACAACGCGGCCCGTGCGCGGATCGATCGTGCCCGGCGCAAGCGCCTCCATGGTGATGCAGCCCTCCACCGGGCAGACATTGACGCAGAGGTTGCAGGCCACGCATTCCTCGTCCTTCACGGTAAAGACCCGCTCGGGCGACATGGCGATGGCCTGGTGGCTCGTATCCTCGCAGGCGGCAAAGCAGCGCCCGCACTTGATGCAGAGATCCTGGTCGATCCGCGCCTTGGTCACATAGTTGAGGTTGAGATGCTGCCAGTCGCTGAGATTGGGCACCGCCCGCCCGACGAGCGCCTCCACCGAGCCGAGCCCCTTTTCATCGAGATATTGCGACAGGCCCGAGATCATCTCCTGCACCACCTTGAACCCGTAGGTCATCGCTGCTGTGCAGACCTGCACGTTGCCCGCGCCGAGCGCGATGAACTCGGCCGCGTCGCGCCATGTCGTCACGCCCCCGATGCCGGAGATCGGCAGCCCGGCGAGCGCGGGCGTGCGCGCGATCTCGGCCACCATGTTGAGCGCGATCGGCTTCACCGCCGGGCCGCAATAGCCGCCATGCGCGCCCTTGCCGTCAATGGTGGGCTCGGGCGCGAAGAGGTCGAGATCGACCCCGGTGATCGAGTTGATCGTGTTGATCAGGCTGACCGCATCCGCGCCACCATCCTTCGCGGCCTGCGCGGGCTTGCGGATATCGGTGATGTTGGGCGTCAACTTCACGATCACCGGCAGATCGGAATGGGTCTTGCACCATTCGGTCACCTGCTGCACGTAATCGGGCACCTGCCCCACCGCGCTGCCCATGCCGCGCTCGCTCATCCCGTGGGGACAGCCGAAATTGAGCTCCACCCCGTCGCAGCCCGTATCCTCGACCCGGGCAAGGATGTCCTTCCAGGCCCCTTCGTTCATCGGCACCATGAGGCTGACCACCAGCGCCCGGTCGGGCCAGTCGCGCTTGACGCGGGCGATCTCCTTGAGGTTCACCTCCAGCGGCCGGTCGGTGATCAGCTCGATATTGTTCATCCCCAGCAGCCGCCGGTCCGCGCCCCAGATGGCACCATAGCGCGGCCCGTTGACGTTGACGATGGGCGGGTCCTCGCCCAGGGTCTTCCAGACCACCCCGCCCCAGCCGGCCTCGAAGGCGCGGCGGACATTGTATTCCTTGTCCGTCGGTGGCGCCGAGGCCAGCCAGAACGGGTTTGGGGATTTGATTCCGATGAAGGTGGTCGTGAGGTCAGCCATGGGTCGGTTCCTGTGTATCGGGTGTGAAGTGGTTTGGGTCGAGTCCTGCGGCCTTGAACCGCTTTATTGCGGCTTGTTGAACCTCGGCATCGAACGTTCTGGGGTGGCGTAGTACCACGGCTTCGAAAGTCAACTCGGGCAGGCCGCGCTCGACGAGGTCGTGAAAACCCTGGCTGGGACTTGGCTTCAGCGTCAGGTCGGAAACCGTTTTGGCCTCGCCGTCGCGCGAGATCTTTTGCCGCGTTCGGGAGAGCCGCACGGTTCTCCCGCGCTCTTCCCTAAGCAATTCCTCAAGGGCGTGGATGGATTGCCAGACGTCATGTTCGACTGTGCCCGGAGTGGCCTCAGGTTGCACAAAGCAAAGGCGTTCAAAGGCTGCGGCTTCTACGGCAGCCGAGTTGTGTCTGCGCGCGTTTTTTATCATCTCCCGGAGGCGAACAGGGTCTTCCAGTTTCGCGATTGCGGCGAGGGCGTTGCGTTCATTCGATGTCAAATCAGCCATCTCGCGACCTCCTATGGGTTTCGTTGGAGCCGCCCCGGATCGGGTCCGGGACGGGCCGTTTACGCCATCAGCGTTGCATGGATATCCTCGGCGGCGTCGCGCCCTTGGGCCACCGCCGTCACGGTCAGGTCGTCGCCCCCCGCCGCGCAATCGCCGCCCGCCCAGACATGCTCCAGCGATGTGCGCCCGGCCCCGGTCACGCGGATCTTGCCGCCCTCGAGCGCGGGCAACTCGCCCTCCTCGAGCCGCTGGCCGATGGCGCGCAGCACCTGATCGGCGGCGAGGCGGAACCGCGCGCCGGTGGGCCGCAGATCGTCGTCGGTATATTCGAACTCGACCTCGCGCACCGCGCCGTTGCCATGGACCGCGACCGGCTGCGCGTTGGTGACGATCCGC
>MDTD01063660.1_pt1 | contig 49462 bp, 46 predicted proteins | sample 811221 | NCBI WGS metagenome assembly MDTD01 (sample SAMN05326646, study PRJNA326480) | marine metagenome | isolation source: seawater | place: Pacific Ocean: South West | collected 2011 | reverse complement strand
GTTGTGATGGATAGACTTACATTTGATGACGCTACTATTTCCACAACAGAATCAAATGAAGAAATTGTTTTAGACCCGCATGGTTCAGCAGGAGTAGTAGTTAATGGATCATTGCTTGCCAATCAACTATTTTTAACAGGCACAAGTGGTTTGCAGATGGAAGCCAATGAGATTGTAACTATTGGATCTAACCAAGACATCATTGTTAGACCTGCAGGTACAGGTAGACTTGTAATAGACAATGTTGCAATTCAAGGTGATTCAGGATTGATAACAACTGAATCATCCAACATGAACTTAACTGTAAATCCACATGGCACTGGTATTGTTGTTGTAAATTCAACCACACAGTTTGGTGAAGGCAATGACTTGTTGCAGATTGCACCAACAGGAGGCAACGGGCCTACTATTTCAACAACATCATCCAATGCTGACATCAACATCACACCACATGGCACAGGCGCAACAAAAATTACAGGGCCGGTAAACATCACAAATGATTCTACTGATGATACATTATTAATTACTAGCACAGAAAATTCAAGCACGGCCGCTCCTGTCATAACGCTCAAACGTAATTCTGGATCAACTGCTGATGCAGATTATTTAGGAGAATTCAAATTTAAAGGTGAAAATGGTGCTGATGAAGAAGTTACCTATGCTAGGATTACAGGAAAAATACTTGATGAGTCAGACGGCACAGAAGATGGTATTATAGAATTTGCAAATATCAAAGCAGGATCAGAAGTAATTACTGCTAGATTAAGATCAGATGGTTATCAACTACTAAACGGATCAACATTGACTGTAAATGGCGCCACAACATTAGAAAGCACACTGGATGTCACAAGTGCCGCAGTATTCGGCTCAACAGTTGACGTTGGAGTTGGCAATGATGAATTAAGGATTGAAGCAGTAAGTGGTCAAGGGCCAAAAATTTCAACAACTGCTTCTAACTCGCCTATTACAATATCACCACATGGTACTGGATTTTTAGATGTTGCAGGTGGGTTGGTAGTAAGTGAAACAGACACAATCAGTGGTAGCGGATCAGGCACAGACGCTGTAAGTTTGAGTACTGTGATGACATTCTTAGACACTTCAAGTGGCACATCACAACTAACTATGGGTGCCGGAACAAAAGGACAAATAAAAATTATTACAATGACAGTGGCAGGAAATGCCGCCACAATGACTACATCCAACGGCAACTTAACGCCGAATATTTCTACATCTCTTGTTTGGGACGCGGTTGGCGAAACAGCATCATTTATCTATACTGGATCAAAATGGGCAGTATTGAGTAGGGTTGACGTTACATCATCATAAATAACATTAACAATTAAATGGGGAAAGTGAACCATGGCAGATAAAAGTTTCAAAGTAAAAAACGGTATTCAAATCGGAACATCAACCGAAGTTACCTCTATTGTCGATGAAGACAATATGGCGTCAAATAGTGCAACTGCATTATCTACGCAACAATCAATTAAAGCATACGTTGACGCTCAAGTAGCGGCCAGCGATACATTTTTAGAATTAAGTGATACACAAGGATCATTCACAGCAAATGGAGTGATAGGAACCAACTCAGCAGGAAATGCCACAGTTGCTACAGAATTATTAGTCACAGCATCCAGTAATGATGTCACAGTCAGCAATGGCACATCTGATAAAGATGTAATCTTTGCTGTCAATGATGGCGGATCAGCAAACACTGAAGTATTCAGATTAGATGGTGATGTTGCCGCATTGTTAATAGCATCAGGTAAGCAATTACAAATAGGTGCCGCTGAAGAAAATATTTCAGGAGATGGCACAGACATAACATTTGCAGTTGGGTCAGGTGGAGATATCAACATACCAGCCAACATTGGAGTCAAGTTTGGTGATGACGGCGAAGGTATTGAAGGTGACGGCACAGATTTGACCATCACAGGAAATAATATTAATCTATCGCCAGATGCTGATGTGAATATACCTGTCAACAAAGGATTGACATTTGCCACTGCTGAAAAGATTGAATCAGACGGAACTGACTTAACAATTACTGTTGGATCAAACGGTGATGTAAATCTTGGGGCAAACATTGGTTTGACCTTTGGTGACGATGGAGAAAAAATTGAAGGTGATGGCACAGATTTAACAATTACAGGAAACAATATTAATTTATCGCCGGATGCGGATGTTGTTATACCAGCAAACAAAGGTATAACTTTTGGTGATGCCGCAGAAAAAATTGAAGGCGATGGTACAGACTTGACCATATCAGGCAATAATGTTATATTGAGTCCCACTGCGGATGTAAAGATCCCAGTAAACAAAGGACTATTGTTTGGCACACACGAAAAAATTGAATCAGACGATACAGACCTAACAATCACAGTTGGATCAGGTGGGGACATCAACATTGGTGCAGACATAGGATTAACCTTTGGTGATGATGGTGAAAAGATTGAAGGCGATGGCACAAACTTAACTATTGCATCTTCAGGCGCACTTAGCATCAACAACACTGGTGTGGCAACATTCAGTGGTGCTGTACAGGTAAATGGAAACTTTACAGTACTAGGTTCACAATCAATCTTAGAAACTGTAACAACAGAAATTGAAGATAACCTTATAGCAATCAACAGTAAAAATTCAGGAGGTGCCGATCTTGATGCAGGTATTCATATCAACAGAGGATCAGCAGGTAACAACGCAGTCTTTTATTGGAATGAAGGTGATGACAAGTTCAAAGCAGTCCTTTCAAACTCTGCCTCAACTGTAACAGCAGTAACAGATTCAAGCACAGCCACAATCGTAGCAACATTTGAAGGAAACATCACAGGTGATGTAACAGGAAATGCAGACACGGCCACTGTTGGCACAAGTGTAACTGCATCTGCTAACAACTCAACAGACGAAACTTGTTTTCCTACATTTGTTGATGGTGCAACAGGCACACAAGGAATTGAAACAGACACAGGTTTTACATACAATCCAAGTTCAGGAACACTTACGGCCACTGTATTTGCAGGCGCGGCAACCACAGTAAACACAGTACAAAGAGCCACTGATGCGGCACACTTCTTAACATTTGTAACAGACGACAATGGTTCTGCAACAGCAGAATCGTTATTTACTGATGCTGGAATACAGTATAATCCAAGTAGTAACTTACTGACAACGACTGTTACTGCCGCTCAATATAGTGACTTGGCAGAGATATTCCCTACTGACACTGGAGAATCAATCGAAGCAGGCACAGTGGTACATTTCACAGGTGATAAAAAAGTTGGAGTGTGTGACGAAGATGCACATTCATCAGTTGCAGGGATTGTGTCCACAAAGCCAGGATTTATCATGAATGTTGAAGGCGAGGGTGTTGAACTTGCATTGTCAGGACGTGTACCAGTCAAAGTAACTGGCATAGTCAATGCAGGTGATTTACTTGTGTCAGCAGGCAACGGTAGAGCAAGAGCAGAGGCCAACCCAGCGGTGGGCACAGTGATTGGTAAAGCAGTTGAATCAAATGCAGGCGGCGATGCTGTGATTGATGCTTTTGCCATGATGATGTAATTGGGTAAAATCCACTAAATATCTATATAATATGTAATAAAACCTACTAATGTAGGTCATAGAGGGTGTGAGTAGTGGCTCAATTAGTAATCAATGTAGGAACTGGTGAAAATACAGGCGATGGTGATACTCTACGAGCGGCTTTAGTAAAAGCAAATACAAACTTTACTGAACTTTTTTCAGATAGTGTTGTATCTTCAAACCTAACATTTAGTGGTTCGACAGTTGCATCAGAATCCAATCAAGACATTATTTTAAATCCTAACGGCACAGGAAAAGTTAATTTTTATAACTCCTATCAGTTTCCAACAACAGATGGAGACACTAACCAAGTACTAATGACAGATGGAAGTGGCACTATAACTTTCCAAGATGCTTCTGTCTCAGCAACTTCAACCACTGTGGCTCTTACTGCAACAAACTCAACAGATGCAAATATGTTCATTAACTTTACAGACTCTGCAACTGGCAACGAACAAGTTAGGACAGACACAGGATTGAGATATAATCCATCAAGTGGTGCTATCACGGCCACATCGTTTACGTCTGATGGTGCTCAAGGAATTACAGTAAGAGATAATTTAATTTCAACAGCATCTTCGAATGCTGACATACAAATTTCGCCACATGGATTAGGTAAAGTTGTAATACAAAATATGAGTATTGATGGCGAGCAAGGTATTATAACAACTGATTCTTCTAATCAAGATTTAAAACTAACACCCAACGGAACAGGTAAGGTTGTAATTACAAGTTTAGAAGTTGCTGATGGTATAATTACATCTTCTGATTCTTCTGCTATTACAATCAATGATAGTTTGGATGTCAATGGAACATTATCAGTCAATGGTACAATAACAACAGATGATGCAAGTAATTTATTATTAAACACAAATGGTGGCACAAACTCTGGTAAAATTGAAATTGTAGATGCTAGTAACGGTGACATCACAATCGAAACAGATGGTAATGGAGACATATTATTAAAAGCAGGTGGCCAGGTGGGTATTGGTACTGTTAGTTCACCAGACACAGACTTGCATATTAAAAAACCAAATGCAGTAATCACACTTCAACGAACTGCAGATGCAAATCAACCTGGAATAGATTTTCAACAGTCAGGCGGAAACGTAAGAGCACAATTAAGAATGGACGGGACTAGCGGCACGTCAAATGAAGTGTTTGTAAAAACATATGATGGCTCCTCAACTGCAGAACGTTTCAGAGTAACACACACTGGAGCAAAAGTATCAGGAGCATTGGAAGTCACAGGCAACTTTACTGTGTTGGGCACACAAACAATTTTAGAAACTACCACAACAGAAATTGAAGACAATCTTATTGCAATAAATTCAAAAAATTCAGGAGGTGCTGACTTAGATGCAGGTATGCATATCAATAGAGGTAGTGCTGGAAACAACGCTGTATTTTATTGGAATGAAGGTGAAGATAAATTTAAAGCGGTGCTTTCTAATTCAACATCAACAGCAACATCAGTAACAGATTCAAGCACGGCAACTATTGTGGCAAACTTAGAAGGAACAGCGTCTGTGGCGACAACTGTAACAGTCACAGACAATGAAAGCACAAATGAAGAAAATGTTGTGACATTTGTTGCTGGTGCAGATTCAGATGGCGGTAATGTTGGACTTGAGTCAGATGGAAACTTTACATATAATCCAAGCACAGGTGCAGTAACGGCAACCAAGTTTAAGGGTGATGGTTCGGAACTAACTGGTATAAGTTCAACAGGCGATGTTTCATTTAGTGGCACCACAATGAGTTCAAGTGATTCATCTTTAATTAATATTAATGAAGGATTAATTGTAGACGGTACATTCAACGTGTCGGGTACTGTTTCATCTCCTACAAATTCTATAACTTCAGATTCGGACATATTATTACACAAAGCAACACCTCTTTTAAAACTTAGAAGAACTGACAATGCACAAACACCTGGTATAGATTTTATTGGTGCCAGTGGCACGTCAGGAGCAAAGATCTTGTTCGACGGTACAAGTGGCACAGCAAATGAATTGATCTTCCAGACGTTTGACGGTAGCCTGGCAGAAGCATTTAGAGTCACACAGGGCGGAGCAAAAGTTTCAGGTATTTTAGAACTACCCGATGGTAGTGCCTCTGACAACTATCTAGGGATTGGTGATGCCGCCGACCTGAAGTTATTTCACAATGGAAGTCATTCAATAATACGTGAAACAGGAACCGGAAACCTTTTCCTTCAAAGTGATAACAATGTGATACTTGGCAAAGACAGTGGTTCGGAAACCATGGTTAAGGGTATTGCCGATGGAGCAGTTGAACTTTATCATGATAACAGTAAAAAGTTAGAAACAACATCAGGTGGTGTTACAGTAACAGGTGCAACTACATCAGGATCATTTGTAACAACAGGAAACGCAATAACAATAGCAGACAACGAAATTACCACAGGATCATCAAATGCTGATATCAATATTACACCACATGGCACAGGTAAGGTTGTTGTTAAAAGTTTAGACGTAAATGAAATTACATCATCTGATTCATCAGCGATACAAATAGTTGATGCTGTAAATGTAAGTGGCAGGATAACTTCAGCAACAGGATTTACTGGAGATGTTACAGGAAATGCCTCAACAGCAACTACATTAGCAACTGCAAGAAATATTACTATTGCAGGTGATGTTGATGCAAGTGCCACAGCATTTGATGGTTCCGGTAATATTACATTGAACACTACTTTAGACACAGTCAATTCAAACGTAGGGTCCTTTGGTAGCACAACTGCTATTCCAGTAATAACTGTAAATGGAAAAGGTTTGATTACAGCGGTATCAACAGCCTCTATTTCAACAGTATTAGCAATATCAGATGGATCAACAAATGACAATGTAACTATTGGATCAGACACACTAACATTTAGTGCAACGTCAAATGAGACAACGGTGGCTGTTTCAGATAACACAGTTACTATTGGATTGCCTGACTCTATAACTGCTAACATGACAGCAAAAGGGTCAAATGCAATTACTATAGCGGACAATTTAATTAAAACATCTAGTTCAAATGCCAACATTGAAATTACACCACATGGTACTGGTTCAGTTGTTATTCCAAAAATAGAAGTTGGCACTGGCGGAGATCTACTAGAACTTACAGCAACAGGTGGTGATGGACCTAGTATAAAAACAACGTCATCAAATTCAGATATCAACATAGTGCCACATGGAACTGGAAACATTAACTTGACTGCTGGTGCTGATGTTGTTGTTCCTGCAAACATAGGAGTAACATTTGGTACTGCAAAAATAGAAAGTGATAACCTTGACTTAACACTGGAATCAATAGCAGATATTAATTTAAATCCAACAGGAGATGTAAACATACCAGCAAATAAAGGATTGACATTTGGTGATGATGGAGAAAAGATAGAAGGTGACGGAACAAATTTAACTATTGCATCTTCAGGTACATTGACTGTAAACAATACAGGACTAATGAGTGTTGCTGGAGCACTTCAGGTCGAAGGAAACTTAACAGTCATAGGTACGACTGTTTCGACATCAACGACAGAAGTTGAAGATGGATTACTAGCAATTAACACTACAAACTCAGGTGGTGCAGACATAGATTCTGGTATTCATATTAACAGAGGATCTGCTGGCAACAATGCGGTGTTTTATTTCAATGAGGGTGAAGATAAGTTTAAAGCGGTGTTGTCAAGTTCAGGATCAGGTGTAACTTCAGTTGCTGATACGTCAGGTGCTACTGTGGTAGCAAACATAGAAACACATGGCGGCCAGCCTTTGACTCTTGCAGATAACACAATTACAACTTCTGCTTCTAATGCCGACATAACTTTAGACCCACATGGCACAGGTGACATTAATTTAACAGCAGGTGCAGATGTAAACATACCAGCAAACATTGGCCTGACATTTGGTGATGATGGAGAAAAAATTGAAGGCGATGGAACAAATTTACAAATTAATTCAAGTGGTAACTTGACACTTGATGCTGAAGGTGATGTCATAATTGATGCAAATGATCAGGATATAATTTTCAAAGATGCCGGTACAGAGTTTGGTAGACTTACAAATTCAGGTAATGAATTAGTAATTAAGTCAGGCACAAGTTCCACAACTGCTTTAACTTTTTCGGGAGGTGAAGTAACACTAGGAGCAAAATTAACAACTGCTGGTTCCAACAGAATGGAAATTTTTGATAATGAAATCAAAACAGTGGCATCAAATGCTGACATCGAAATAACTCCACATGGTACAGGAAAAGTAGTACTAGACAAAATTCAAATTGATGATAACACAATACAAACAACAGACTCTAATGCATCACTTGAATTGATTCCAAATGGCACAGGAGAAATTGAACTGCAAACAGACACAATTCAAATGTTTGCTAACACTGGATTTAGAACAAGAGAATATATAATGCATGGCACAACAACCAATGCCACAGAAACAGAAATATTTGTGGGCGGACAATCAAACGCAAGGATACCTGTACCTACTGATAGCACAATGACATTCACAGCAGATATAACTACACGAAGAACAGATGCTGATGGTACTGGTGCTGGTTATCATTTAAAAGGTGTTTTGGACAACAATGGAGGCACAGTGGCAGACGTGGGTGACTTGTATGAAATTATTATTGCGGAAGATAATGCTGACTTGGCAGTAGATGCCACAGCAGATAATACAAATAAATCTTTAAAAATTACAGTAACAGGTGTTGGGTCGCAAAATTACAGTTGGGTTGCTGTGGTTAGAACTTATGAGGTTATAGAATAATGCCAAGACGTAGAGGGTTCCAATGGGACAACAGAAGAAAACAACTTAAAGTCAGAGGTAAAAAAGTAGTTGATCAGGAAAATGACTCTACAGTAAATTCACTTAATATTACAGGTTCTGTATCGGGCAGTCCGGTTGCCTTACTTGCAGAAGGTGATGACACTGATATTAGTATTAGAATCTTCCCAAAAGGTGCAGGCACAGTCGATATCGATAATTTTAGGATTACTGGTGAAACAGGATCTATACAAACTATTAATTCCAATGCAAATATCACTCTTGATCCACATGGTACAGGACAGGTAGTCTTAGATGCAACAACACAGATTGGATCCGGCAATGATCAACTTTTAATCACACCTTCGGGAGGTAATGGCCCTAAAATATCAACTGAAAGTTCTAACGCTGACATCACAATTGATACAAATGGCACAGGTAACATAAGATTGACAGCAGGTGCAGATGTTATTATTCCTGCAAACATCGGACTAACATTTGGCACAGGTGAAAAAATTGAAGGTGACGATACAAATTTAACTATCACATCCGGAGCAGATATTAATTTAACTGCAACTGCTGATGTTAATTTACCTAACAATGTTGGTTTAGTGTTTGGTGATGATGGAGAAAAAATTGAAGGCGATGGCACAAATTTAACAATAGCATCAAGTGGAGCATTGAATATATCCAACACAGGTTTAATGAGTGTGTCTGGTGCTTTACAAGTCAACGGAAACTTCACGGTACTAGGGACACAAAGTATCCTTGAAACCACTACAACAGAAATTGAAGATGGACTAATTGCTATTAACTCTAAAAATTCAGGTGGTGCTGATATAGATTCTGGAATACACATAAACAGAGGATCAGCAGGAAACAACGCAGTATTTTATTGGAACGAGGGCGATGATAAATTTAAAGCAGTCCTATCTAATTCAGCATCAACAGTTACATCAGTAACTGATTCAAGTACTGCAACCATAGTGGCAAATATTGAAGGTGCTGTGACAGGCAACGCAGACACAGCCACAGCACTACAGACAGCCAGAAATATTGGCGGTACATCATTTGATGGTACAGGTGATATTGTGCCTGCAACTATCACTGTAAGTGCAAATAATTCTACAGACGAAACTATATTTTTAACTTTTGTGGACGGAGCAACAGGTGCTCAAGGTCTTGAAACTGACACAGCATTAACTTATAATCCAAGTGATAATAATTTGACAGCAGGAAAAGTTACTGCTGGTTCATTTGTAACAACAGGAAACGCAATAACAATAGCGGACAATGAAATAACAACTGGCTCGTCGAATGCTGATATAAACATTACTCCACATGGCACAGGTGCTGTGGTTATGGACAGAGTTACTGTTGATGATAACACCATATCGGCCAATGTGTCGAATGCTGATTTAGAACTGTTTGGAAACGGCACTGGTGGTGTAGTCATTGATGCTCTAAAATTTGAAGGCAATGAAGTAAGAACAACAGAATCAAATGCAGATATAGTGTTGGAACCGTCAGGCACAGGTGCTGTAAAAGTTGGTACTGATACAGTTATCCATACAGGAAATGTTGCTGATGCGGTTACACTGACATCGTCGACAAGTGATCTTGATCATTTCTTAATTAATGATGGCGGAGCATTGAAACGTATTGCAAAAGGAAATGTTAAACTTTCCGAATTTAGAAATGATGCAAATTTTGCCTCATCTGCCAGCACTGGATTTACAACCTCAACACTGGCGGAGTTCCCAACAGATGTTGGTGATTCTACCACTGTTGATTTCTCAGATGCTGAAGGTGGTGGTGTAGGCACTGGTAGCACACAAGATGCATTTGGTATTAGTATTGTTTCAGTTTTTGATTGTGCTGAACCACGTGGGCAGATAAACACAACTGATTTGGGTGCAGATGAAAGTCACGTAGGAGCATAAGTTTAATAAATATTAAAACAAGGAAAATAAATGCCAACTATTGTACAATTTAGACGCGGAACCACAGCACAAAATGACGCATTCACTGGATCAACTGGTGAAATTAGTATAGATAGCACCAAAGACACAATCCGAGTACATGATGGATCAACTGCTGGTGGATTCGAAATGATTAACGAATCGGGCAAAGGTGCTGGAGATGATATTACATTTGAATCAGCAACGTCTAACAAACCAGTATTAACACTAAAAAATACATTATCCACAGGACTTGGTGCTGAACTTGTGTTTCAGCAAGATCAAGTTACACCAGAGGATAATGATGTAATTGGCACAATTAGATTCAAAGGAACTGATGACGGCAGTAGTACAATTGATTATATTAAAATTGTTGGTAAAATTACTGATGCTTCTGATAGTTCTGAGGATGCACAACTTATTATCAACACGCAAACTGCAGGTAATGATGCTGAATTACTAAAATTAGATTCGACAGATGGCTTGACATTGAAAGAAAATGTTTCCTCAAATTATGTTACAGCGACAGTTGGCTCGACAAGTATTGCTACTATTGATACATTTGCAAAAGGATCATTCAGGACTGCAAAATATATTGTGCAGGCTACTCAAGGTAGTGCTTTTCAAGTAAATGAAATTGTTGTTACGCATGATGGCACCACAGCCTATGGTAACGACTATGCAGAAACAAGAAGTGGTAGTGTGCTATCAACCTACACAGTTGACATTTCAAGTAATGACGTGAGGTTAAGAACTACAAACGGATCTGCTACATCAACTGTTTACAAAATTTATAGAACTTTAGTTGCTGTGTAGTATGTTTAAAGTTGGCAAAAATATAACAGTAAATGCAGAACAAGTTTTAGAATTTAGAGGTCTGAATGATGCCGGAGAAGAAATCAAAATTGGACAAATCAAAGGCAGTATCAAAGATAATAAAAAAGGCAAAGACCAGAGTGTAATTACTATAATTGGTCGTAAAGACGGACAGCATAAACCTTTATTAACAGTTGCTAACAATGCCATTTATGCACACCACAATGTGCCATTATGCCTACAAAACACTGGTGGCAAGAAGACTTTTCTTTCAGGCAAGTCAAGCACAAAAAGACATATTGATCTACCAGATGACAACGGTGTGTTAATGATTAATAACAAAGGTAAAGTAATGGCAAGTGATTTGCCTACAAGTGATCCTAGCAATGCAGGGCAACTTTGGAACGATAATGGTACTGTAAAAATTAGTGCTGGCTAAACAATCAAATCTAAAATTGTTTGTAATTTATTCTTGATTGATTTGTCATTTAGTGTGTGTTTTAATCCTTGATGTAGTGGTTTTGGCCAACAACTATTTTTTACCCATGTAAAACCACTGTGTTCACCATTCAATTTTGGAATAAATTGATCCTTTACAACGACAACATAAGTGTGAAATTGAAACTGATTATCGTTTGAGGTAAAAAGTTCAAGTGGAATAACTTTTGTGTGGGTTGGCATAGAGCCAATTTCTTCTATGCATTCACGTTTAAGTCCTTCAAACGGAGTTTCTGTGTCGTTAGTTTTGCCGCCAACGAGTCCCCATTGACCACTGTGCTTGCCAGTTCTTTGTAAAAACATAAAAGTTTTTGTTTTTTGTGCATAGAAAAATGCACCAGAACATATTATCTTATTCATACTTTATTATAACTTATATTGAAATATATTACAAGACCAAACGCCAGTCACCTGGTTTGTATTCGCCTTCGTATGACAGCACCCATTGTACTCCAGTCCATTTGTATTGTATTTGTGTGTTTGAATTTGTTACATATTGGAACAATGTTGAATCCATTGTTGAGTCTAAACTACTGTCTAATCCTACTGTGAAATTGCTGGCATCAAAACTTACAGACCAATTGGAACCATCATATTGAATTATATCGTTTGGACTAGCAATTACATTTCCCCATGCATTTATTGTTCTAATTGTTGTCAATGTGCCAATTGTAGTTGCCGGCGTGATTGGATTGGCAATAGTCCTTGCTGTGGATCCATCTGTAGTCATAGTAACAGTGAAAATGTCATCTGCCGGTATAGTTGCCACTGTAAATTTTCCATTGTAATAATCTGGAAACGCACCTGATATTGTTACAGTATCACCAACAGTAAGTCCATGTGGATTTCGTGCTAATGATGAATCATCTAATCTTGCTGTCTCGGCAGTGGTTACTGTAATTGTAGATCCACTAATTGTTAGATTAGATATTGGAATGTTATTATCACCACCTATTGCTTTTGTAATTAGATATCTTTGTCCATTAGCCGCCGCGGCCAAACCATTTGGCTTTGTGCTTGGACCTGACTTTTGCGGATCAACTATTGCGGTAACCGCTGTTAATGTGTCGGTTGGAATAGTATCAGAATCAACAGTGAATAACAATATTGAATCATCGGTTGAACTCAATGCAATGGTGCCACTTATTTCTGTAAGCACATCGTCTCCGAATGCGGTATGAACACTGGCTAAAAGTTTCAATTGGCTAATGCCATCTCTAATATAACCAAACTGAGAAACTAATTTGTTCCAACTTATTTTTGGACCAAATTTTGAAGGCAGTTCTATTTCTTTTTCTTGGTATGCATGACTTCTAGTACTATCAGCACCGGTTGTAGAATCACCACCACTAAATGGATCTATTTCAGATGTTAAATTACTGCCTAATAATTGTACCTGTCCGTTCAATACTAAAATGCCAAAATTTCCTGGAGTTATTTTTTGCCTTGAAATTAAATTACCGCCGATCAATCCATCTATATCTATTTCAGACGCATCCTGATCATATATGCTGGCAATAATTTTTTCTACTACTCCAAGTTTTTTAATTTTTGCTGGAGGATTGAGCCATATAGGCATTGTGAAAGTTAGACTGCATATATCTAATTGTTCATCTGTTCCTTGTGGTATACTTCGACTTGTAAACACAATATCTGTTAATTCAGCATAACTTAAACTAGTCCAGTCTATAAAATTTTCTGTACTCTGTAGTTCCAGTGCTGGGTTGAATAAAACTAATATTTGTTCTAAAATTTGCAGTTTTTGATCTGTGTTGGTTGTAACAATGTCAGCACCCATTGTTAAATTATATGGTGTTGGCATCATTCTTTCAATGGTATGACCTTCTCCCATTGTGTTTTTGTAGGTGCCAGTATCAACATCAAATTTTCTTTCCCTTACATGAATTTTATCTACAAATGTTGGATCCTGCATTCTTTCCCTTGCATAAGTTAAGTCTTTGAGATAACAACTAATCATTGGTGCATGCATGACTGTGTTTTCAGAGCCTTGCCTTAAAATGTTGGCTACCTGTCTGCTTGGGTCTCCATATCTTGCAGGAACTTGTACAAATGCCCGTAAACCATCACTGTTCTTTCCTGTTTCATATTGGAAGTTACTTAACATACGCACAAATTGAATAATAAATCTGCGTATCTGCTCATCGTAAAAGTGTTGTATATTATTGGCCATTAATTGTCTTCTCTAGGTTTCATTATTTCAGATAATGATACTCTTTCTTTGTACGTGGTTCCATCTTTTCTAGTTGTTTCGGTTGTGTTGTTAATGAAGCCAAATTTTCCACCTGTTCTATTTGTTTTATTAGACAATGTTAGTCTTACATTATCTTCAACTTTAACAAAACGCTTTCCGTCAAATTTAAATAATCTTTGTGGCACATAATCTGTTCTTAAAAAAAGTTGGTCCTTTACAGGATAGGTTGGAAAACTTGTTCCGAATCCTGCACTATTGCCATTAGCGGCTATACCGTCTCCGGTTAAGTATCCATCAATATAACCATTGGCTTTGGCCGCTTCAAAAACTGTGTCCGAACCAATGTTACTACTTGCTAGTAAATCTACATTATCGCCTGTAACAAGAGCAACTTTTCCTGTTTCATCAGTTGGTATGACAAAATAATTTGATGTGTCGTAACCTGATTTTGGAACATCTGCTTCTGCCTGTGTTACAATAGCATCATTTATTTCTTTGTCTCTATCATATGTACTTCCAACTCTACCATAGGCATTTGGATCATCTTTGTCACCAAATATGTCTCTGTATTCTTGGCTATCCATTATAGGTTTGGTTTTGACTCTTAATAGATGTGGCCACCATGTTTGAGAAAATCCTTCTGCCGCTCTGCTTACATCTTCAACAACATAGAATCTTTTCAATGCTTGATCAATTGTGTTATCATTTATATCAGTGGCTTGTAGACTAAAATCATCTTTCAAATGTGGTAATTCTATAACATCACCAGCCATAATTTTACGGCCTAATCTTTCAACAGTATCGTTTAAATGTACAGTCATAAACAACTGATCATTTTGCAAAAATAAACCAAACTGTGTGAGATCAAAATCAATGTCCTGTACATTATAAATGCATCTAGCAGTGAACACATCTTCTGAATATTTTCTATCTCTGTTTTCCAAGAATAATAAATCTTGTATTGTAGTTTCTGATGTTTTACCTACATAATTGGGTTGTGTTGCGTCATTTTGATTCCCTTGATCTTGCGGGCCAAGAAACTTATGAATAAAGGCATCAGTACCCCCAACTTGAAACATTTCAAAAATGTTTCTATCAAGGAATCTGTAATCATTGCCCTTTTCAGGCTTGAATATTGATAATCTAGGCATAACTTGTTTGTATTTATTGTTGGTTCATGACTGTGAATACAATAAATATGTGTATGGTTGACGCAGTAAACAGTATCACATCCGCACAAACAGAAAGACAAAAAGTATTTGATTACGTCAGAACTCTGCTTGGCGATGGCATGATCGACGTTGAACTAGACCCTGATCACTATGAAGTTGCATTAGAAAGAGCCATAGACAAATACAGACAGAGAGCAGAAAATGCTGTTGAAGAATCATATGGATTTTTAGAACTACAACCTAATCAAAATGTTTATACACTTCCAGATGAAGTGGTATCTGTAAGACAAATTTTTAGACGTACCGTTGGGGGAGCAAGTTCCTCAGAAGGTGGTACCGCCCTTGATCCTTTTGAACTTGCTTACACAAACGTCTATCTACTACAAACAGGTAGATTAGGTGGGTTAGCAACTTATGACGCTTTTGCAGGATATCAAGAACTTGTGGGTCGAATGTTTGGCGGCTTTATAAACTTCCATTATCAAGAAGTGAATAGACGCCTTGAAATAGTTAGGCGTGTAAGATCAGCAGAAACTGTGTTGTTATGGTTGTATAATCATAAGCCAGATGAAACATTATTGAAAGACGTTTATGCAAAACCATGGATCAGAGATTACACACTAGCAGGTGCAAAATTTATGCTAGGCGAAGCAAGATCTAAATTTGCAACTGTGGCAGGGCCACAGGGTGGTACAGCACTTAATGGTGATGCACTCAAGGCTGAAGCAACTGCAGAGATGACAGAACTTGATAGACAACTTGAAATGTTTACAGAAGGTTCCAAACCTATGTCGTTTGTAATCGGCTAAAATATTCTTGCATTTTAACAAATAAAATTTTATAATAGTTTATGCTTATAGGACTATGTGGATACATTGGCAGTGGTAAAAATGCTGTGGCAGAAATGCTAGTAAAAAATCATGGATATGAGCAGGACAGTTTTGCAAAATCATTGAAAGATGCCGTATCTGCTGTGTTTGGTTGGCCAAGAGAACTATTAGAAGGCAACACAAAAGAAAGTAGAGAATGGCGTGAAGCAGAAGACAGTTGGTGGACGAATCAACTAGAAATGCCTGTAAGTCCAAGACTTGCTTTGCAAGTGATAGGCACAGAAGTATTCCGTGGAAACTTTCACAACGATATTTGGGTCGCATCATTGCTAAAACGTGTAGGTGATCGTAATGTGGTTGTTAGTGACGTTAGATTTCCTAATGAAATAAAAATGATACAAGAGTTTGGTGGCTATGTTGTATGGGTCAAACGTGATATACCATTATGGGCAAATATTGGCATGGATGCCGCAATGGGCAATGAAGATGCAATTAAAAAAATGCAAAATTTAGGTGTACACAGTTCGGAGTGGGCATGGACATCTAGTGAATTTGACTACACAATTAATAATGATAAAGGACTGCCAGAATTAGAAGAAACTACAAATTATCTGGTATCAAATGTCCTTGTCGCCAAGTAGACTTTGTTTTACTGATACCTCTAAGTCTTCCGCAATTAGCACATAAAGTTTTTAAATTATTATAAGAGTTATTATTCCGATTGCCATCTAGATGAAACACATCAAGTTGAACTTCATGTTGTGCTTGAAAGCCACATGATTCACATTGTTGTTTTTTATTGTAGCCTGCACGTTGCCAATTTTCTAATCCATTTGTTTTCTTTTTTGCATTTTTTCTTACACACACGTCACATCTTTTGCGATAATAAATCTTGTTGCCCTTTTTATAATTGTAAGCGGCAGGACGTGCTTTACATTGAATACAAAGTGGTCTGTTAGACATAAAGATATTTATTCGTTACCTTTAAAGGGCAAATAAATATGGGCAAAAACACGGATTAATTATAAATACTTGCAACATAACACTAAAAGAGGAATAAGCATATGGCACTAATCGGACCAGGCGTAGAGGTTAGCGTAATTGACGAAAGTTTTTATGCGGTATCAAACCTTGGAATGACGCCAATGATATTCGTTGCGACAAGCAAGAATAAAGTATCGGGAACAGGATCAGGAACAGCGGCAGGAACAACAAATTCTACCATTGGATCTGTTTTCGCAATTTCATCACAAAGAGAATTAACAGCAACATTTGGAAATCCAACTTTTGCTTCTGACTCATCAGGTAACATGTTACATGGTGCAGAAACAAATGAATATGGACTATTTGCGGCATATTCACTGTTAGGAGTTTCTAACAGAGTATTTGTTGTAAGAGCAGATGTTGACCTAGCAGAATTAACAGGATCTTCTTCAAGACCAGTTGGAAGACCAGCAAGTGGAACTTACTGGTTAGATCTAGCAAATACAAAATTTGGAATCAAAGAGTGGAACTCATCTACGCAGGCTTTCACTGTTAAAACTCCAAAATTACCGTCATTGACAGAAGTAACTTCAGGAACACCAAAATCTAGTTTTGGATCAATTGGTGATTATGCTGTGGTGGCATTTTCAAACACATCAAACAAATTGTTCTACAAAACAAGATCAAACACTTGGGTACAGGTTGGATCAGCAAACTCAGAATCAGGCGACGGTGCTTGGGTAACTTCACATCCAACAGTACAAGGAACAAAAACAAACGTAACACTGACACAAAATGAAACATTTACAATCAATGGTAACTCTGTGTCACTTACTGGTACAACAATGGCTTCAATGGCTACTGATATCAACAACGCAAACATACAAGGTGTGTCGGCGGCGATAGTTGATGGAGTACTAGAAATTTATGGAAACTATACAGCAGACGGAAACGCAGACTCAACATCGGATGGCAACATTGTGTTGGCGGCATCTACTCCAGGAACGCCTTTAGCAGATGTTGGTATAGACACAGGAACTTATTTTGTTCCAAAATGTCATGTTGGTGAGTCATACGATTTACCACTGTTTGAAACAAGTTCATCTGCACCAAGACCAACTGGTTCAGTTTGGATTCAAACAACAGCAGTAAACAACGGCGCCGACTTTGCAGTAAAATTATACTCAGACACTACTGGTGCATTTACTTCACAAACTGTTCCTTTGTTTGACACACACCATCAAGCAATATTCAACCTTGATAAGTCAGGTGGCGGTCAAACACTATTGAACACAGACTTATATGTACAAGTAAACAGTTCAGAGGACACTGAAGTTGAAAATCAAGGTGACTCATCTGTTGTAACTGGTAAATTAATTGATTATCATGTGTTCAAACGTAATGTTGGCGATGGATTGGCAGTTAGTGCAACTTCACCAGTAGCACTAGGATCATCTCCATTTACAAATGCAGAAACATTCACAGTACAAGAAAGTATTCCAGGACAGGAAAGACTTAATTCACCTGTCACTGTAACACTAGGTGGTACGGAAGGTGATGACTTTGTTGCGGCAGTAAGTGCGGCAGGACTTAACCATGTATCTGCATCGTATGATTCTACAACTGATAAAATTACAATTACTCATGCACTAGGCGGTGAAATTAGACTTAAAGACGTGTCAGGTACACCAGTTGTTGATGCTAAACTAGGAACTAGTTTTGCAAGTGCATATGGATTAAATGAAGATGAAACTACTGTATTTGCAGGAACTACAACATCAGGCAATTCAAATGTTGCTGACAACCTATATGTTGCACCAAGTGGATCGAATCCAGCGGCAGATGTTTTAATATCTGGTTGGGAAAAATTAAGTTATGAGGCAAATACCATTGCTCCAGTAACGGATCCAGAAGATGGCACACTATGGTTTGATACAAGTTTAGAAGCAGATATTTTAGTACACAATGGATCTGCTTTTGTTGGATATCAAAATGGTGGTACTGACATCAGAGGCTTTAATTTAGCAAATACTGATCCAAATGGACCAATTATGTCTGCTACAGAGCCTGAAACACAATCAGACAACACAATACTTGTAAGCGGAGACATTTGGATTGATACTTCAGACTTAGAAAACTATCCAAAAATTTATAGATTTGATGATTCACAAGTTGAAGGCAAAAAATTTGTATTGCTTGACAACACTGATCAAACATCAAGTAACGGTATTTTATTTGCAGATGCAAGATATCATACTGGTGCAAGTTTAGATGTAATAGAGGATACAACTTCAACGATTAAAGATCTATTAACAGACAACTATTTGGATTTGGACGCTCCAGACCCAACAATATTCCCGAAAGGTATGTTGTTGTTTAACACAAGACGTTCAGGTAACAATGTGAAAAAATTTGTAAAAAGCAAATTCTCAAGGGCGAACTTCCCTTCAACTACTGACTTCCCAACTCTACCAACTGAAAAAGATGCATGGGTCACACAGTCAGGAAACAAAGAAGATGGTTCACCATTTATGGGAAGAAAAGCACAAAGACAAGTTGTTGTTAAATCTTTACAAGCATCAATTACATCAAACACAGCGATACGTGAAGAGCAAAGAGAATATAATGTAATTGCTTGTCCTGGTTATCCAGAAACAATTGATGAAATGGAAACATTAAACTCCGACAGAGGCTTCACAGCATTTGTTGTTGGTGATACTCCATTCAGACTAGAGCCAACTACAACTGCCATTAATGCTTATGGACTAAACACAAACAACGCGGCTACTAATGGCGAAGATGGATTGACAAGTAATAATTCATTCACAGGTGTTTATTATCCATCAGGATTTACAAGTGATCTTGCAGGAAACAACGTGGTTGTTCCACCGTCACACATGGCACTAAGAGTAATTGCACTCAATGATGATGTTGCGTTTCCATGGTTTGCACCAGCAGGTACAAGACGTGGTTTAGTTGACAATGCATCAGGTGTAGGTACAATCAATGCTATCACTGGCGAGTTTGAAACAATTGGTACTTCAAATACATTGAAAGATGCATGTGCAACTGCAAGGATTAACCCAGTAACATTTATTAATGGTGTTGGTTTGTCAGTGTTTGGACAAAAAACAAGACAAGAAGCAAGTTCTGCCTTAGACAGAATTAATGTTGCTAGACTTGTAAACTTTGTTAGAAATCAATTAGACAAAATTGCTAAGCCGTTTATATTTGAACCAAACGATCAACTAACAAGAAATGAATTAAAACAATCAATTGAATCATTCATGTTAGAACTAGTGGCGCAAAGAGGACTATTTGACTTTGCAGTTGTTTGTGATGAAACAAATAACACAGCGGCTAGAATTGACCGTAATGAATTATATGTAGACGTTGCAATTGAACCTGTAAAAGCAGTTGAGTTTATCTTTATTCCAGTAAGACTCAAAAACACAGGCGAAATAGCACAATTATAGTACTTTAAAGTGCCTAAGACATTGAAATCTTAGGCACTTTTTTTATTGACTGTTTTGCCCTTTAAAGGGTACGAATTAAAAAATTTATCGATCGTGGTAAATAAAACAGTAATAGGAGACAACAATGGCAATTAGTACACTTTCAAAATTTACAGTACCTTTAGCGTCAGACCAATCAGCAAATACGCAAGGTCTGTTGATGCCAAAACTTCAGTATCGCTTTAGATTAATACTTGAAAATTTTGGAGTATCTACACCACGTTCGGAAATAACAAAACAAGTACAAGATGTTACTAGACCGTCAGTATCTTTTGACGACATTACACTAGATGTTTATAACTCAAGAGTGTATATGGCTGGTAAACACACTTGGGAGCCTATTACTATCAATTTACGTGATGACGTGAACAACGCTGTTTCTAAACTTTGCGGTGAGCAAATTCAGAAACAATATGATTTCTTCGAACAGTCAAGTGCGGCGTCTGGTATTGATTACAAATTCCAATCAAGAATTGAAATACTTGATGGAGGTAATGGTGCTAATGAGGCAAACGTTCTTGAGACATTTGAATTATATGGTTGTTATGTGCAAAACATAAATTACAACACTTTGGCTTATGCTACTAGTGATCCGGTTCTAATTACATTGACAGTCAAATATGACAACGCAATACAAACACCGCGAGGTACTGGCATAGGAACACAAGTAAGTAGAGCAATCGGTACAGCGGCTACAGGTTAAGGAGTTGACCTATGGGGTCTTTTCTTAACAATTTTCTTTCACAACTGTTACCCAACACAAGTTTCAAAGATTATCAACACGCGGCAAGACTTTATATTGATGACAATTTTGCGTTGGCGCCAAAATCAACGTTCATGTACCATGTGGTATTTGAACTTAATCCAAGACACAAAGCAACAAATTTTTTAAACACGTCTCAAATAGAATTAGGAATGCTGGTAAAAAATGTGCAGTTACCTAAATATGATTTTGGTGTAGAAGAAAGAAATATGTATAATAAAAAAACATATTTCAATACAAGAATAACATATCAACCAATTAACATGACTTTTCATGATGATATGAAAGATGTTGTTACTGCATTTTGGTCAATGTATTATCAATATTATATTGCTGACGGCAGATATCCTGAAGCGGCATTTGATAGACCGAGCAGATATTCCCGTACAGGCGAAAGTCATAGATGGGGAATGGACACAGAAGTTGGCGGTAATTTAATTAAGACAATAAAAATTTATCAACTATACAAAGGCAACTACATAGAATGGGCCTTAATGGAACCAAAGATTACAAACTTTAGTCATGCAGATTTGGATCAATCTGCAACCGGAAGTGTTGCTGAACAAACAATGACTGTTGCCTATAACGGTGTTTTAATTAATCAAGGAAAAGTAAGCAGAAACTCTGACAAGCCAGAAGGTCTTACGTCTTTGCACTATGACCGATCGCCTTCTCCATTGAGCATAATAGGCGGTGGAACAGATTCCATTTTTGGGCCAGGCGGACTTATACCAGGAGGTATAAGTGTATTCAAAAACTTTCAATCTGGAAATATTTTTGGTGGTATACTTGGAGCAATCAATTTATACAAAAGACGTGACAATTATAAAAAAGGATTCAAAGAAGAAATTGTTGGTATAGGCAGAGATATTTTGAGGGATACAGCATTTACAATGATGGGGGCAGGATCGCCTCCAGGTATGAATTTTCCTAAAGGCACAAGAAAAAGAAAAGTAGATGCAATATCAAGAGATGCATTTGTAAGTGGTCAAACTTTCCAACCACGTCCGAATTTGTATGCTGTTGATCAAGATGGATTTATAATACTAACGCCTGATGAGGCAACAAGATACTACACACATAATACTGAGGCATTAGATAGACTTGCAAGAGACACAGTATATCTGGCTGATACTTCAAAAACTTTAGACGAAAATAAGTCCGCCTGGAACAGGCTGACTGATGCAGAAAAAACTGTTTATACATCACAGGCTTTGGCTCTGGTTCCCAATTTAGTAAACAGTGGTGTTGTTAGACTTAGATTGGATAAAGATGTTGTTAAAACTTTCCAAACGATCAACAAAGAAACTTTAGCAAAATTAAGTAAAACAACTACATCAACTGCGACTGCAACTGCAAGAGCAACAACACAAGCCACTACACAAACTTACAGTAGTGGTGGAGGAGGAGGTAGCACATACTAATGGCAGTATATAGTGACAGACCAAGTTCAACCACAGGCAATGCACCAACAGTATCCGCCAACACTCCATCTGCGGCTCCGCAGAGTGCTAATACTCCTGCTACAAACAGAACAGTAAGAACTGCACACAATAATAAAAATGTGCTAACAAATTTGCCATCAAAAAAAGAAGTCAGTCCAACTGATGCCACAATACAATATTTTGACGGCTTTTATGTTAAACCTTATGAATTTGCAGTTGGAGATCATGACGCTGTAAAAGGATTTTTTAATGGTAATGGTTTTACAGATGAAGCGGCAGATTCAATAACATTCAGTATCCTAAAACAGGCGCAAAATGATGGAGTTAATCCACAGCAAGTATTAGATGCATTAAGAAAAACCAACCCAGTATTGCTCACAGAACTTGTGGCTGAAATAATGAATACCAACAGAGCAAACACATCATTCATAGGTTTCAAAAAAGATCGTGCAAGTGATAACTTTGCCAAACGCAACATCATAGATTAATGGCGTACTCCCGTGGAAAATATGAAGTCAAAAATCCTGACAAGTATGTAGGCCTTAGAAAGCCAACATACAGATCAAGTTGGGAGGCGGCATTTATGCGATTCTGTGATAATCATCCAAGCATATCAAAATGGGCATCTGAAAGTATTAAAATTCCGTATGTCAATCCTTTCACAGGCAGGAACACAATTTATGTTCCTGATTTTTTTATTGTTTACACTGACAAAAAAGGCAAACCAAGAGCAGAACTAATAGAAATAAAACCAAGCAATCAAACAGGATTTACAGCAGAAGGAAAAAGTATTCACACACAAAAAGCATCTGCATTAAATCAAGCAAAGTGGGAAGCCGCTTATAAATGGAGCAAAGGAAAAGGTATCAAGTTCCGTGTTGTCACAGAACATGAAATATTTTCTAACACCACAAAACGCAAGTAAATATCATAGCATGACAAAAAAGTTAGAAGAACTGCTTAATTTACCAGAAATACAAAAAGCAATGAAGGAGGCAGATGTTGAAGAAGAATATGTCACAGATGACAATGAGGAAGAAAAAGGCCAACTAGAAATTCCAGATCTGGATCAAGCACAACAACAAAAAGAACTAGCCAAAGGCGGAAAACAGTACGCTGTCCTAGACAAGATCGATGCGGCCTTGCCAAAAGTTATTGGACTAGACGCCATGGACAAGGAAATGGACAATATTGCCGCAGAGGCAATGAAAACTTATGCTGATTTGATGGATTTGGGCATGAACATTGAGGCAAGATATGCCGGTAGAATATTTGAAGTTGCAGGCACAAACCTTAAAACTGCCCTTGATGCCAAGGCGGCTAAGGTAGATAAGAAGTTAAAAATGGTAGAATTGCAGTTAAAAAAGAGTAAATTAGACCGTGATAGTGGTGAATTAGATGCTGTTGAGTCAACAGGAACCATTGTAGACCGCAATGAATTATTAAAGAATCTGATAAAGAAATAATAAATACTTGATAGGAACAACATATGGCAAAATTATTTTCAGAATACTTAACAGAATCTAAAAAAGTTTTTGAATTCAAAGTAAAAATTGCTGGTGAGTTGCCAGAAAATTTTAAGAAAAAAATTAAAATGGCACTGGCAAAATATGAAGCAACAAAAATTAGTGCTGTCAAAAAAACAGTGGTGCAAGAACATCCACTGGACTTTCCAAAATTACAAAACCAGGAAATTAATATTTTTGAAATCAGCCTAAATTATCCTGTAACGGCAGATGTGTTAATGAATTATTTGTGCGAGTATTTCAATATGAATCCTGAAATGCTTAAAGTAAAAAATCCAAATGATCCAACAGAAACTTATCTTGCTCCTACTAATGTAAAACAAGAATATGCTCCTATTTTAACAACGCCAGAATATGAAAAGCCAGAAGTTCCACAGGAAAAATTGACAGGTGACAAATACAATAAAAGTATGTTGAAGTCATTGATGGATGAAATTTCAAAAAGCAGAGAAAATCATCCAGTATCATTTGAAAAAGACTCAGGAGAAAGAGACTCAGGAGAGTTTAAAAATGAGGTAAATACAAAGTCACCAATATTGGATGCAGGCAATGAGCAATTACAGTAAAGAACACAACGATCAAATAGAACAAATGCGTAACAGCATGAAGGCTGTAAACATGCTTTCTGAACCACAAGTTGTTGATCAAAAAACTTGGGATGAAAAAGTTAATAAAGATGCACCAAAAAAAGTTGTGAAAGAAGCCATACAGATTGTAGGTGACAATCCACAAGAAATGATGGCACTGATGCAAATTTTAAAAAATGCTGGTTTGAATCCACAACAAGGACAAATGGATCAAGCACCAAGCGAAGAAGAAACTGAAGAGTCTGATTATGAAAATGAACCAGATCCTAATTTTCCTGATCCAGAAGACCATATGCTAAAAAGAGCAAAGCATGGTGACCTAGCAAGAACAAATAACACAGGCGATAATCCATTAATGGATGATGGTGAAATGCTAGAACAAATGAAACAAGACCTGCGTAACCTTTACGCAGAAGTTAAGTAGCATTACAATTTTACAATACCCCCCAGTAAATAACGTATATGATAGAAACAGCAATAATCAGTTTTTGGATGATATCAGCAACCTTACAGTTTGATGAAGTTGCTGACGATTATTCAACCTATTATAAGAATGCTATCTATGCCGGAAGGCAAGAGTGTGAAATGCATAAGCAAAATCTTGATATAGATTTTGAAACTTCATTCAAAATGTTTTGGGAAAGTCCATCAAATCCAAACGATGATCTAAAAGAATACGAAATCACAAATATGGAAATCAGTTGTATGCAATGGTACTTAGGCAAAGATGGTAACTTTTATCCAATAAAAGAATATGTTCCCACTATATCTATCTAGTTAAATATTACTATGAGTGTAAGTTTACAAGGGAATCTAGTAAAAAAGGCCCACAAAAAACACAAATATACAGATGAGGAAATAGAACATCTAAAAAAATGTGCTCATCCAAAAAAGGGCCCCTTATACTTTGCTGAAAACTTTTTATCAATACAGCATCCAACCAAAGGTGCAATAAAATTTAAGCCTTATTCATATCAGAAAAAGTTATTAAAAAATTACAATGAAAATAGATTCAGTATCAGTATGTTGCCAAGACAAACAGGAAAAACTACCTGTGCATCTGCCTATCTTTTATGGTATGCAATGTTCAATCCTGATTCACAAATACTAATTGCCGCCCACAAATATGCAGGCGCTCAAGACATAATGAACAGATTCAGATACGCATATGAATCTGTGCCAGACTTTATAAGACCTGGTGTGTATTCATACAACAGAAACACAATCGAATTTGACAATGGATCACGTGTTAAAGCAACCACCACAACTGAAAACACTGGTAGGGGTATGTCACTATCTGTAATTTATTGTGATGAGTTTGCTTTTGTTAATCCACCCACAAAGGCCAAAGAATTTTGGACTGCATTATCTCCAACCCTAGCAACAGGCGGTAAGTGTCTGATTACTTCAACTCCTAATTCGGACGAAGATCAGTTTGCTTTGATTTGGAAAGAGGCTCTCAAAACAGAAGACGAGTTTGGCAATCCCAACAAAGACGGATTGGGACGCAATGGATTTGCCGCATATAAGTGTCACTGGTCAGAACATCCTGACAGAGATGAGGAGTGGGCAAAAGATGAGCGTTCACGGATTGGTGAAGAAAGATTCAGACGTGAGCATGAATGTGAATTTTTAATTTATGATGAAACTTTAATTAATAGTGTCAAACTAGTTGATCTTGAAGCAAAGGATCCAAAAATAAGAATGGGACAAACACGTTGGTATGAAGACATCAAAAAGAACAAAGTATATCTTGTAGCACTTGATCCTTGTTTAGGGACTGGCGGAGATTATGCGGCACTACAAATATTTCAACTTCCTGAAATGATACAGGTAGCAGAATGGCAACATAACACAACACCAGTGAATGGGCAAGTAAAAGTCATGCGTGAAATACTGAAACACATATATGACAGATTGACTGAACTAGGAGACTATGCTCCAACCATTTATTACACACTTGAAAATAATACACTAGGCGAAGCCGCACTTATGGCTGTGCAAGATATAGGAGAAGAAAATATTCAAGGAACTTTATTATCGGAACCACAACGCAAAGGTCATGTGCGAAAGTTTAGAAAAGGATTCAACACAACATTCAAACATAAAATATCTGCTTGTGCAAAATTTAAACAGTTGATCGAAGAAGACAAAATGATTATTAGCAGTAAAAATTTGTTAAGCGAACTTAAAAATTTTGTTGCTACTGGCACAAGTTATGGAGCCAAGCCTGGAGAACATGATGATCTAGTATCTGCTTGTTTACTTGTTGTCAGAATGATGCAGGTTATAGCAGGCTGGGACGCAAAAGTCTATGACAGATTACGTGATGAAGTTGAAGACAGAGTTGACCCAATGCCTATATTCATTTCAATGAATTAAATACTAGTATGGATTTATTATGTAAAGCACCATTTACGGGTGTTCACTATGTTGCCAGTAACAACTTAGTAGGATTTTGTTGTGAACAAACCAAAACTATATTGCAACCAAATCAAACAATCAAAGACTGGTGGACAAGTGAATACGCAGTAAATTTTAGACAAGAAATACTAGACGGCAAGATTCCTGATCATTGCAATAAGTGTGTTGCACAAGAAACTAAGTTTGATAAGCCACGCACACAGTATGACGATCTACTATTAGAAAATCCTAACGCTCAGACAGGAAACAAAAAAGGCAAACCAATAATGGTTGATTATAGTGTTGGAAACTTATGTAACTTAAGGTGTACAATGTGTGAGCCAAGAAACTCAGTGCTGATAGAAAAAATGTACAAAAAATATCCTGATACTTTTTCAATGGAGAAATTTGACCTACCTTTTGATGATCCATTTGAAAAAAATGGATCTTGGGAACCTATTGATGACTTTATAGATAAAGATACTGTAAGGATTAAAATGCAAGGAGGCGAACCGACTCTACAAAAAAACCATATAGAACTTCTACAATTTTGTATTGATAATGGATTTGCAGAAAACATTGTCTTAAAACTAACAACAAATGCAACTGTCTTGCCAAAAGATTTTTATGCTTTGTTGGATGCTTTTAAACAAGTAAGAATAGGAATCAGTATTGATGGCACAGGAGACACATATGAATACATAAGGAATCCTGCAAAATGGTCAGTTGTAAAACAAAACATTGATACATTATTTGCTGAACTTAAACCAAATCAAGTTATATGGTCAAATTTAGTTTGGCAACCAAGTAATGCTTTTACTGTGGATAAATGGTATCCAGAATTGAAGCACATATTTGGTGACATAGGAATAATACAATGTATGGAACCAGTTGGCATGACATTTGCTTCTATGCCTACAAAATACAAAGATTATGTCAAAAGCAAACTGCAAACTTTAGGGTCGGATGAAGAAATTTATAATATGTATGAAGGATTAGACCAATTTGAATATGATGAAAAAATGTTCAACATTTTCAAAATGAAGACAATACAGATGGACAAACACAAAAAAACAGATATAACACAGTTAGATCCTATGTATGCTGAATTATTAGAACACAATTAATACAATAAATACAATATGGAACAATCAACCATATCACAGGACCTATTTGACAAGATCAGATCACGTTTTGAGGGTATGCAAATGGCTGATGCAGAGGCTAAAACTACCCTGGAACCAACTGAAGCAAAATTCTTTACATTTGAAGTAAATACAGGTGAAGTATCTGTAAGCATAGCAGACCCCAAAAGCATGAAGGTTTTTTATGCAAAAGATATAACAGATGGCATGACAGAAGATGTCATGGACCAATGGCAAGGGTTTTTGAAAGAATTAAGATTCTTTGCCAAGAGACACATGATGACTTTTGACCCTAGAGATATACAAAAGTCGAATTTGGACAAAAGAGATTTTGAATTTATGGCCAAGGAAAATATGACAGAAGCACGTTCAAATATGTTTGGTAGTAGACGTTCTTCTTTTCAAACATTAGATAAAACAAAGTTAATTATTAGACATTCTAAAAATGTAGATGAAGAAGTCCCAGGGTCAAGATCAAGAAGTATTAAAGCATTGTTCATTGAGAATGGCGAAGGAGAAAGATTTAAGTATCCTTTCAAGCATTTAGCAGGTGCTAGAGCAATGCAACAACACGTGGCTCATGGTGGGTATCCATATGATAACTTTGGACAACACATTATTGATATGTCAGAAAGTTTGGCAAAACTTAGAACATTTGACAGATATGTATCACGTCATGATTTAATGAATGATGATACAAACACCATTGTTGAAAAATCACGCAAAAAATCAATGAAACTGAAAAAAGCAATGGAAAGATTAAACTCTGCAAGAGGATATGAACAAGCGTTTGAAAACTTTAAAGACGCAGAAGAAATGGAAGTTAATGAAGAGACACTTGCTGATTGGAAAGATAAGTTTACAGTGAAAACATTTGATGAAAACATTGGTGATATATTACCATTAGTGTACAAGATAGTTAATGAACAAGATGATGATGACTTTGATGTAGACAAGGCAGAAACAGCATCGGCAAGAGATGCAGGATATGTTGCCCAATGGCTAAACAAAGGTGACCCTTTAGTGCTTAAAATAAATGATGCAATGGACAAACTAACACAAAAAGCAAGATTCAAAGATCCAAACATATTATTATCCAACATACTAAGAGACATTGCAACAAGGGCCTTGTTTGCTAATCCAGAAGATGAAAGAGTGGCTAACTTTGCTTCTGACATGGCAGTAGAAATAGAATCACAAGGCGAATTGTTTAACAGGCCGTCCCCTGACTTTGCTAAATCTAAAAAGATTGCTGTGGATCTGGCAAGACGCTATGTAGCAGATATTAAAAAAATACAAAGTGATCCTAAACAGAAAGATGCTCTTAGAAAAGACCCAGCAGAAGTAACTGGAGGATACAAAGATATAAAAGGCAAAACAGTGAAAAACAAAGACCTAGGATACAAAAAAGACAAGTACAAATTAGCACAGTCAGAATTTGAATCTTGGGCAGATGACAAAGTTGAAAAGTATGAAAATCCTAACGCAGAAAATACAGAAATACCAACTGAAGATGCAAACACATTCAAAAGATTAAAAGACGAAGTTGATGACTTTGTGGGTGCAATTGAAACCAGTGATAAAGATGGATCAAGACAATTTCTAAATCCAACTAGACTTGCTGATGAATTAACTGATATACTTAACGGCACATATGACCCAGGTGTAGATCCAGTAAATGATCGCGATGCACAACCAGAAATAGAGTTCAGAGAAAAAGTTGAGCAAGCAATTCAACAGTTGGAAAAAGGCAGAATAAAAAATGCAATGATCATTTTAAAGAGTGATCAGGATGAACCAAACTATCCAGACGAAGATACTGAAATGGCAGAATCACAGGAAAAAGAGATACATATTGATCTTGATGGACTCAGTGATGAATTACCAGACAATGATGTACCAGTAGACAGAATTCTTAAACTTGCGGGTCTAATAAATTAATTTAAAAATAATCTTGACTAAATATTAATAAGTGTATATTATTATGATATATGCTTTTACAGGCAACTTATATAGGCAACAAAGGAGGCTAATATGGCAACACTAGCAGAAATAAGAGCAAAACTAAAAGAACAAGACAACAAATCGCAGGCCGGTGGACAATACACTGGAGATAACGCAATTTACCCACATTGGAATATGCCAGAAGGTACTGAAGCAGTACTAAGGTTTTTACCAGACAAGGATGAAAACAACACATTCTTTTGGGTAGAACGTGCTATGATTAAATTACCATTCGCTGGAATCAAAGGTGAAGCAGGTAGTACAAACACAATGGTACAAGTTCCTTGTGTTGAGATGTGGGGCGATCCATGTCCAATCTTAGCAGAAGTGCGTCCGTGGTTTAAAGATAAAAGTCTTGAAGACATGGGTAGAAAATATTGGAAAAAACGTTCATACATATTTCAAGGATTTGTGAATGAGGATCCACTAAATGAAAATACTACTCCGGAAAATCCAATCAGACGTTTTATTATTGGTCCACAAATTTTCAATATAATCAGAGGAGCATTACTTGATCCTGAAATGGAAGATCTTCCAACTGATTATGTAAGAGGTGTAGACTTTAGAATTAATAAAACTTCTAAAGGTGGGTACGCAGACTATTCAACTTCTAAATGGAGTAGAAGAGAGTCAGCACTTACTGAAGCACAAAACAACGCAATAAACACACATGGCTTATACAACTTGAATGACTTTTTGCCGAAAAAACCTTCCGAGGTAGAACTAAAAGTTATGAAAGAAATGTTTGAAGCAAGTGTAAATGGCGAAGCATATGACACTGAAAAATTTGGAAATTATTTCAAACCTGCAGGCATGAGTCAGGCAACAGGTGATCCAAACAAACAAACAGTGATGGCTACTGCTGAAACAGTAACTCCACCGGTAGAACCAAAACCACAAGGTGAAGTTGTGTTCCAACCTGAGGAAACTCCGGCGGCACAAGCAGAAACACAAACTGCTCCGACAACTGAATCATCTTCGAAGGCCGAAGATATTCTCAAGTTGATCAGAGAACGTAAACAAGCACAGTAATTAGGAGGTAAGACATGGTAAAGCCATTTGACGTATCAAAATTTCGCAAGGATCTAACAAAAAGTATAAATGGTCTTGGCGTTGGATTTAATGACCCAACTGACTGGGTCAACACTGGCAACTATGCACTGAATTACTTAATCTCAGGGGACTTCAATAGAGGAGTCCCTTTGGGCAAAGTAACTGTGTTTGCTGGAGAATCAGGTTCAGGCAAATCATATATTTGCTCTGGTAATATTGTAAGACATGCACAACAACAGGGTATTTTTGTTGTGCTAATAGATAGTGAAAATGCACTAGATGAAAAATGGTTGCAGGCACTAGGCGTAGATACAAGTGAAGACAAGTTGTTAAAACTTTCAATGAGTATGATTGATGATGTAGCAAAAACTATTTCAACTTTCATGGGAGATTATAAGTTATTAGACGACAATGACAAACCAAAAGTGTTATTTGTAATTGATTCATTAGGCATGTTATTGACTCCAACTGATGTTGATCAGTTTGACAAGGGAGATATGAAAGGTGACATGGGTAGAAAACCTAAGGCACTAACTGCTCTTGTTCGTAACACAGTGAACATGATAGGTGCATACAATGTTGGATTAGTGGCAACTAATCACACTTATGCATCACAAGACATGTTTGATCCAGATGATAAAATATCAGGCGGACAAGGTTTTATATATGCATCAAGTATTGTTGTTGCAATGAAAAAACTCAAACTAAAAGAAGATGAAGCCGGTAATAAAGTATCCGATGTTAGAGGTATCAGAGCCGGATGTAAAGTAATGAAGACAAGATATGCTAAACCTTTCGAAGGTGTACAAGTTAAGATTCCATATGAAACAGGTATGGATCCTTACAGTGGACTAGTTGATCTATGCGAAAAGAAAGGTATATTGAATCAACAAGGTAACAGATTGAAATATATAAACGCAAACGGAGAAGAAATATTAGAATATCGAAAAGCATGGACTGGAGAAAAACTTGATATGATTATGCAAGAATGGAACATGCATGATACTGTTGACGCTCCGGAAGAAGATTTAGTTGAAGATGGACAGTGAACAAATAATTGAGATTTGGAATTTATTTTTAGATTATCTTCCCACCAAAGATAAAAGCGTGGTTGCAACATCTTTTGTGCAATTAGTGATGGACTTTGGTGCGGCAGAATCAGATTTGAAGGAATGTATGGGTAATGATGACTATCTTGATACTGCTATACTTGAGATTTTTGAATTTGATGAAGAAGAAGATGATCTTGAAGAAGTAGATTTTGAATGACTTGGTACGCAGAAATAACAAAAAATTTATCTAGGATTCCAGATGCTTTAGCACACTTCGAAACAGAATATGAATCTGCTAGACGTGAGTGTGGACTAAAAGGCAATTTGGAAAAACATGCATCCAGTATGCCGGGCATCGTAGAACACAGATGGAATCAATTACAAGAACTTGAAGCAGTATTAGAACATCTTAATATACAACTTAGACGTGTAAAGACCAAACACTACAAAAAATATTTAGAAAATTATGCTCGAGCATTAAGTTCACGTGATGCTGAAAAATACGCTGAAGGCGAAGATGAAGTATGTGACATGGAGGCTCTTGTAAATGAGTGGGCACTTATGCGTAACAGATGGTTAGGCATCCTCAAAGGATTAGATCAAAAGCAATGGCAAATTACTAATGTAACCAAATTAAGAGTTGCTGGTATGGAAGATGCTGATCTAAGATAATTGTTCTTTTATAAAATTTAACACATTATGTTTAGGTTGAAAACCTAATATGTTTGATGGATGTTGTATTGTGTGTACTTCACCTCGCCTTGCATCAGTAAAAACTTTATCACATGGAAAACAATCTGCAAGATCATTTACAGAATATAATTCTGGACTACTAATAACATAATCTGTAGCATGATTTTGGTCTTTCATAGCCAAAATTATTGCATCAACAACATCATAAACATGAGTAAACTGTCTTGATTGTGTGCCATCACCTGTTACTGTTATTGTGTTATGCTTTTGGTAATCATCAAGCATTTTCGCCACGCATGTGGTGTATTCTCCCTCTATTTTTTCTTCTGGTCCATATACATTATGGAAGGATAAAATACTATAATTTAGGTCAAAATGCCTTGAATAAAGTTCTAAAATGTCTTTAGATATGCTTTTAGAATGCACATAAGGGTTGATTTTAGCGTCATTTATGGCGGTTGTCATGCTTGAGTTAGACCAGAATACCCAACTGTTTGCTTTTGAGGCATAATCTGCCACTGCTATTGTACTAGTAATGTTGTTATCGAGCACTTGTCTTGGGTGATCGAAACTAAAACCCATGCGTGGAGTAGCGGCCAAATGGAAAATTATGTCAAATTTTTCTTCACATCTGGTCAAATAATCTTGTATTCGCATGGCAAATATGGGTGTGTGTTTGGTATCTTTGCTTTGTGTGCCTGACATATCGTCGACCACAGTGACTCTATGTTCTAATGCTTTAAGTTTTCGAACAAGATGTCCGCCTATAAAGCCTTCTCCACCTGTAATTAATATGTTCATCATGATTCTTCACAGGCCTTCTTCACTTCTTCATCAAACTTTCCCTTGTCAGATGCAGTTACATACTTTTTGTTACTTTCAGATTTTTTCAAATGATCTTTAATTCTCGTTTCATGATTCCAAGCCACAGGAAAATTAAGTTCCTTCTCTAAAACTTTAAGATATTCTGCTCCATAAAGAAAAAATAGTTCTTGGCTAACAAAATGTATGTCATCACAAAGTTTGAAAAGAACCTTGTAATTTTCCATAAAGGTAGGAGTGGTGTGTCCATCTCTTACTCTTGTCTGTTGATGCTCTAAAATGTTTTTGTCTCTACCAATTATGGCAACAACCACATCCATGTGTTTCTTTGCTTCGGTAATAAATTTTCTGTAGTCAGGAATCTGTGGTTCTCTGTTTCTAAAATATGGACAACTTATACTTGTCATAGCAAATGGTTTAGTCCATACTTTGTCTTTGAGACTTTCTGGATTATCCCAATAATGTGCAAACGGCTCTTCATGATGACCCTGCCATTCATCAATCAGCATGGGCCAACCTTCTACTCGAGGATGCATTGAAAATATTTTTGCAAATAGATGATTACCGGACCCTTGAGGCCCGGTAATAATTAGTAGTTTAGGCTGTTGCTTTTTTTCTGAGTCCACCATTGCTTAATATTAATGTTAGCACAGGTGACCCAAAGATTGCAATCAATGTTCCCATGAACGCAGTATCAGTGTATCCTAATTTACCAGACACATAAAGTATCTCACCTATTGTTGCTGGTATTAAGATTCCCCAAAACATTCCTTGTTCTGTAATCCATTGTGGTTTTAGTACTGCAATCATTGACGGCAACCAAACAGATGCTCTTAGTATTGCAAAGAATAAAAACAAGTACACTAACTGCATACCTGGAATATTTGCAACAATTAATCCTGCTATTGCAAGGGCAACCATTCCGTACCTTGCAGAACTAATAGGACTTCCTGTTTTGAACTTATTATAGATATCATGCCCTGTCATGTTGGCAATAGATGCAAACTGTGAATCAAGTATTGCAACCAATCCTGCAAACACCATGAACGCAAACACCAATGCCGCTATTGGAGGAAGATATGTCCCTATCACAATAGCATTGGTTGTGCCTACCATGTTGTTTGGAATCTCCATTCCTGATCCTGCCGCAATAAATCCAAGTAATCCCATACAAATTGGAATCACAATGAATACAAATGATGCAATCACGTATGATGGAATAATTGATTCAGTCTTGATTGAAAAGGCTCTTTGATAAAATGAATTGTCGCCCCATGGACCGCCCATGTGTCCTAAGAACGCCGCCGCACCAAAGCCTGTGAATATACCCCAAGCAAATGATGTGCCGAATATTGCCGCACCTTCGCCAGTACGTCCGCCGAGTCCAGCCACCACTGTGTCCCAGCCACCTGCATTGGCAATGACCCATGGCACTAATATAATAACACCGGTCCATACAACAATGATCTTTATGATTTCAGTTACAACTGTTGCTTTCAGTCCTGTTCTGAAACTGTACAAAATAGCAACACCAGCCATTAAAAATGTGGCCAAAGTGTAGTCAACACCAGTCAGTGTTTCAACTGTTTTGGAACCTGCAAGTAAATTAATTGCAAAGGCACAGGTTGCAAGTATCATCATTTCAACTACAAACAATGATTGCACTCGGCCTGAAAATCTTTCACGCAAGTATCCTGAGAATGTAAAACCTTCCGGTTCATTGTTTCTGATTCTCTTGGCAAAATAGGCAAATGCGCCTAGTGTTAAGAAGTTACCCAAACAAAACCAAAACAATCCTACCAAACCATTCACGTATGCCTGTTGAGCAGATATAAACAATCCTGGCGCCCATAACCAAGCCGCCGCTACACTAAGTGACCCCTGAAATGTTCCTAGTTCTCGTCTTGCTACTAAGAACGATGTTTTGTTGTCATTGTAACCTCTTGAAAAATAATATGTAAACGCAAAAGCAACTATGCCATATACTGCCAATACGCCTATACCCACACTGGGGTCAAAAAGTGGAAATAAGTCCATGTAAATGTCCTTTCATTTGACAAAAATTAACTATATTATATAATGAAAAACAAAAAGGTGCAATAACAAAATGGCTCGGAAAACCACCAGGAAAAAACCTACAAAAACTACGGCAATAGACGACTCCCAATTCAACAAACCTAATGTTCACGGCAGAATTGTCAGTAACTATTATGCAAACCAGTGGATAGACAGAATTTATTCTTCTGGATTTGGTGACAGCATGAAACATTATCTGATAAATGCAGATGGGACAGAATATCAAGGGAAAATCACAGAGACTAGTCGCAGACAGAAAACACACACAGGACATACTTTTAGACAAACTTTATATAAAACTGCTGACGGCAGATGGTTTGATAATGGTGGTATGCCTATGAGTGATCCAGGTGAAATCCCTGAGGAAACAGATGATCAACCGTTGTAATTTCGGCCTGATCTAATCCATAAAATTTACTTAGACTGCCAATAGTGCCTAGTTGTGGCTTTCCTTTGTTAAAATATTTTGCATAGGCTTGTTGCAAATCAATGATGCCTTTTTTATAATTTTCAACAATGTTAGGCATACTACTAATAAATTCTTTCAGAGATGATTGTTCTTTAAAGTTATGCACTTCAAAGCCTTCTATATTGTGATCATATTGATTTTTTGTAAGAAAACTTTTTGTTTTATCATATGTTCTACCAGATGCTAAACAGTAATCTTTATAATACTTTTTGTTTGATTGGTCGGTAAATTTATTCCAATCAATTGATGGTACGTGATTTTTGATATAGTCTTTTACCATATGAGTCTGTTTGGTTGCAAGTGCAGGATCCCCTGTATAAAAGTCGATCTGTCCTGGCAGTAAAGTTCTAGCATCGTGTTCTATGTCTAGTTGATATGTGTACCATTTATCATTCACATGACACACTCTTGGTTTTTCTCCTCCAAATATTTTAGCATTTGCTTCATTTGTGTCTGTGTACTCTTCATGCAGTGACCAGTATTGTTGCAACCTAAATTGTAATTGTTGACTGCCTTGTAACTTTTCGTGCCAATATGTTTGGCTATAAAAATTTTTATAATCATTCACTGTATGGGTAATCACTCTAGTCTTGTGTAATAAATTATTCTGTTGCAGATAAGGTATGGCAAGACTGTCTATTTCAAAGTCTGAAGACAGTATACCAGACTTGCATATTATTATTTCATGCAAAGGTAAGTTATAATCAACAAAAGTTTTTAATATTGTGTGACTGTCACAACCACCACTGTAATACAATATTACCTTGTCATGTGTTTTGCTTATTTGGACTGCTCTATCTAAACATAATTTCTCAAAACTTTCAGCAGGTTTTTCAGTCCAATTATGAGAATCCCACCATGAAAGTCCTTGATAGTAGATTGGTAAATTTTTACTGCTACTTTCATATATGGCTTGTAGTTTGTTGTAATATGTTTTATTACCAACTGTCCAAGTGTGCGTCATAGTATTAATTATTTTTCAGTAGTATAACACAAAATTAAATAGATGTATGCGAAAAATTTTTGTAGGCTGGGACAGCAGGGAACCAATTGCATATGAAGTATGCAAGTATAGTATTCAGAAACATTCACCTACTGCAATGGTCAATCCATTGAAGCAAGATCTAATGCGTGAACTTGGTTTGTATTGGCGTCCCATAGACAAAAAAGCATCAACAGAGTTCACTTTTACAAGATTTTTCACTCCAATGTTGGCAGGCTTCGAAGACTGGGTTTTGTTTTGTGATTCCGATTTTATTTTCACAACAGACATAGAAGAACTGTTTAAGAAAGCAGATGACAAATATGCAATCATGTGTGTCAAACATGATTACACACCAAAAAATACACGCAAGATGGACGGTCAGGTGCAATTACAATATCCAAGAAAGAATTGGTCATCATGTATGTTATTCAATGCTGGCCATGAAAAAAATAAAATACTAACCCCTGATTTATTGAATCATCAGTCTGCTTTGTTTCTCCATAGAATGCAATGGCTAGATGACGACTTGATTGGTGAATTGTCATGTGAATGGAACTGGCTGGCTGGTTGGTATGAAGAGCCTGAGGATGGCAAACCAAAAGCGATACATTACACAGAAGGCGGTCCTTGGTTTGACGATTACAGAGACTGTGAATACGCAGATGTTTGGAATCAATACCATAAAGAATACAACGGATTTACAAATGGAAAACATTAGTGTACTACAAAATTTTACTGCCTCATGTCTAAGGACAGAACCATACAAATATATTTGTATTGAAAATGCATTGCCACAAGACATATATGATAGATTAGATGCAGAGTACCCGAAAGACATAATATTAGAACATGCAAAAGGTGTTGACAATGACACCTGCTACAGATTGAATGCTTCATTAGCAATACAAGATAATTTATTACAAGGGGTATGGAAAGATTTTTATGAGTATCATACCAGCAATGAATTTTATAACCGTATGGTTGATATATTTTGGCCACACATTCCTGAAAATTTACAGAAAGATTTGCGAGGCGCCACGTCAGTTAGAACAAAAGGCAGAGGCCCAACTAGTCTTGTGACAGACTGTCAAGCAGTCATTCATCAACCAATTGCTGGGTCAACTCGAACTCCACACGTGGACAATCCAATTGAAATATATGCAGGATTATTCTACATGAAGCGAGCAGATGACACTACCACTGGCGGCGATTTTAATGTACACAAAGTGACAACAAATGACTTTTCAGTTGTAAAAAAGGATGGACGTTCTGTGCCTACAAATATTTTGGACACAATTACAGAAACAATTACTTATAAGGCAAATACTTTTTGTTGTTTTCTTAACTTGCCTGGTTCGGTACATAGTGTAACACCACGCACACCCATGCCAACTGTTGAACGTCGTTCAGTCAACATTATAGCAGAGTTCAATGCCAAAATTGGCAAAAAAATGTACAATCAATCATTGATTTGATATTCTGAAAGCAAGGCCGGATCTAAATTCTTCATCAGTGAATTGGCAATAGGCAAGATGATTCAACCATTCCTGTCTGTTATCAAAATGAATTGGCTTTTCTATTAGTGAAAAATCTGTATGAGCAACTGGCAAGGCACCATTTACTCCACCGAATATAAACGTAGGTATGCCTTGAATTACAGCGTCTGTGGCAACTTGTGAATTAAAAGTAACCACTGAATGTGCATTATTCAAATCTTCTTGCAATGATGCATCGTTGCGTACCTTTTTGGCAGTTCCGCCACCTTTTGTTGGCAAACCAAACCCTAGTAAATTATCAATTTTCGGATTGAAGGGTTTTTCTCTTACCTTGATTGGTCGGTTTGTATATTTTCTTATTTCATTTATTGTTTCTTCGTACCAATTGGGAATCTTAAACCATTCTAACATTGCATTTGTAGGAGGACAAACTAGTATGTGACCGTCAGTTGTTCGCCATGGTTTCAATTTGACATCTCCGAAGTATTTTTTGAAACGATCATCAGGCCTCTGAATTAATTTATTGTGACAATGCCCATTTTTTACAATTCTAAACCAAAATGGTGGATTGTATCCACCTTTTAAATATGCATGATCTATATACATGTGATCAATACCTTTTTGTTCACACTCTAAAAATATTTCACTCATGCCACGCAGTATACCAAAGAAGCAATGCAGGTCAGCAGTAGGGAGTCCGTGCTGTTTGTATTCTTCATATGTGTAGAACTTTGCTTCACCTGCCGTGAAACCTAATGCAAAGTTTTCCATAAATTTTTCTGTGAATGGTCTACCTGTTCTATACAATGCTACTGTCATGCTTCTATGTTGCCTATTTCAACACGTTCACTGCGAATATTTTTTATTATTTCAGAATATGCAGGGTATTCGCTATGTGTCTCTTTCCATACTGCAACGTCATTAAAGTTTGCTTGTGTGCCCCAAGTACCCCAGTCTGTAATTTTTTGTAAATTTATGCGATCAACTCCTAAATTTTCTGCTAGTCGAATGTATTTCGGAATTTCTTTGTAATTTATTTTTTGCACAACAAAATCTGACCATATTTGAAAATTATAATTATATCTAACAGAATTCAAATATGCCATATTAGCAATAAGCCTATTCCAATCTCCGGGTGCTCTAACAATTTTATATGTTTCTTCTGTACCTGCATCCATACTAATTCTTATCACATCGATATTGTTATGTATTTTATGCATGTGTTTCCAACATTTTTTTATCATTTGGCCATTTGTTTGTAAATGAAATCTCACATTAGGACTTGCTTCTCCGTCAAAAGCATACAAAAATTCTCTGAAAATTTTACTACCGAAAGGATCTCCACTGCCGGTAATGTTAAGTGTGACATTGCTACCTTGAATAAATTTGCTGATTTTGTCATTTATCTGTAACATTTTTTCATATTGTGGGCCTTCAGATATAAAAAGTTTATCTGTTCTGCAACTAGGACAATGCAAATTACAACTCATGTCATAACAAAAATTTATAAATCTAGGTCGTGGATATTTTATTGGAACTTCGATATCATATTCTGCCTGTATTATTTTACTGCAATTGAAATTGTTACAGTATTTCATTGTGCCATCAGTTACAGATTCCCTAAGTTCATCGGCTATGGCACCATTCCATATATCTTCTAGATCACTTTCAAACACATTGCCGATACTGATAGGTAACCAATCTTGACACATACATGCAAAGCACTCGCCATTTATATCAACAATCAAATATTCATAAGGCACACTACAAAAGCCACTTGCTTTTAAATCTTTCTCCATGGTATATCCAGTCTGTGCGACTTTCCATAGCATACTTTTATGTGGTTTCAGCGTCATTTAATATCTCATAAGCAAGACCTGACTCAATTTCTTTAGGTGTAAATTGTGCATAGGCCCAACTGTACGCCCAGTCCTCACGTGCTGGTCGTATTGGCTCTTCAATATTACTTACGTCTTGTAAACCAACAGGAGCACATGGAGAATACTGGTTTGTGAACACAGGAACGCCATTTATGACTGCTTCTATAGCCGCCATACTTACACTAGTGACCATGGCATGACAGTTTTCAAGATCTTGTTTCAATGATACAAGTGCCGCGGCCGGGCCACTAGTACCTTTGCGTCTTGGTTTGTGTCTTACTCTAATTGGTCTGTCTGTGTGTTTTTTTAATTCTGCAACTGTGTTTTCAGTCCAATTGGGGTCACCATAATAGCGATTCATTGTGGGGGAACTTGGACATACAAGTATGTGTTCGCCTGGGGCACGCCAGTCTTGTATTTCGATTCCTAACTTGTTAAATCTATCTGATGGTCTTTTTACAATGGTGTTGTGATGCAATTTATTTTTTATTATACGCCAATAAAAATCATGATTAGGATCTAGTGCTTCAAATAGTCCGTTCCAACGTCCCCAATATGGCATGTCAGAGAAATACCATGTGTGTCCTAATTTTTTGTGACGTTCAACAAGTTCATAATTTTGTCCTACAAATCCCCAAAACAATGAAGGACCATCTGTGAGCCTGTAGTTGTCAATATACTCCACACCGTCTTTCCAACCTTTGGCCATTGGATTGAAAACATACCATGCCTTAGAATCTTTGCTACCAGGTTTATGATATATCTTTAACGTCATTTTCTATTACAGCCAAACAAACATTGGCTACATGGATGCCATCTTTTATTATTTTGTCACCTACATCAATAATGTATTTTGTTTTGTCAAGGCTATCAACTAATTTATTGGCTCCCCATAAATTTGTGTCAATGTGGATTTCATTATTTTTTCCTGGATTATAGTAATCATCAAACACAATAACTTTTGATTTCTGTAACTTTTCGTAATCATTTGCAATAGTATCAACAGAGTGTCCACCATCTATAAATGCAAAGTCTACAGTGGTTTCTTTCAGTGTTTCATTTGTGTTACCTCTGTGTAATTCCCATGTGGCATTTAGTTTTTCATTTTCATTGTATTGTGTGATATAATCATCGACTTGTTTCAAAGTGTAGTTGCCTTTGCCGTTCCATTCTTTTGCGTTTAATTCTTCTGTTGCATCATCAAATAGATCATATCCAATATAGTGTGGATTTTTATTCCAAAAGTTTGCGTGGCGCAACATTTTTCTTGCACGCATTCCCTTCCAAGTTCCTATTTCACAAATTACTTTTGGTTTATACTTGTCAACAAGTTTATACAATTCGGCATACCGTGCAACTTTTTTATTTTGCCCTGCCACTACTCTTCTCCCCTCATACCATTGAACACAGTTTTTCTAAATTTACTGTTATCTAATTCAATTGCTTTTACCAAATCTAATTGTATGTTAAGTTCTTCCATCAAATTTATTATTGCTTTTGTATCTTTCGGCAAACACATTCCGCTATACCCTCTAAGTTCTGGAGTAGCATCTAGGTACATATCAACTGCTTTGCCTGTCTTGATGTAAGCGTCTTTAATTGCTGTGTAGTCACATTCTAATTTTTGACATATTTCAAAAAAATTATTTGCAAAAGTTACTCTGAGTGCCGCATACACATTGTTGAAATATTTAAGCACCTCAGCCTCAGTTGCAGTTAATCTTACTTTGTTTTGCGGATAAGATCCATGTGCAATTACAATTTTATTGTAAACTGTTTTGTCTTCTGTGCCTACGGCCAGGAGTGCGTGATTGTGTATGAAGTCTTCTTCTGCACATCTTTCTTTTAAAAATTCAGGCACAAATGCTATTGTCAAATTTTTAAATTTTTTTATCATTCTGTTTGTAAAACCTGGCACAGTACTTGAACGTATTGCAACAATACCTTTATAATTTATATCATTTAGTTCTTCTATTACACTTTCAACAATACTTGTATCACACTTATTGTAAATGCCTTCTGGTGTCGGCACACAAATAAATGTTATCTCTGTGTCTTCGACTTCCTTGATTGTTGTTTCAAATTTTACATCATGACATTTTACTTCATGATCTAGCAATTCAAAACCTCTTTTATTGGCTTGGCCTACAACACCTAATCCTACTATACCAATTATCATAGTGTCTCCAATGTCCTACCAAGACCAACAGACAATTCTGTGGTTGGTTGCCAATCAATTGCATTTTTAATTTTGGTTATGTCAGGCCATCTTCTGTTGACACTACCTTTAGGTGCTGGATACACAGTAAGTTCGCCTTTTTTATTCATGAGATCCATTAGCATAGATGCAACAGAATGTATTGACATTTCATTCAAGCCGCCTAAATTATAGATATCATTGTGTGCAGATTTAGTTTTCCATAATTTAATAAAGGCATCTACACAATCATCTATGTATAAAAATGTTCTTGTGTTTACTCCGCCATACAATGTAAAATTATCTTGCTTTGCACGTTCTACAAACTCACTTATAAAATGATCTTTTTGTCTAGGCCCATAAACATTTTGTGGACGTACTGCAATCCATTCCAAAACTCCGTTGTGAATTACTGCCTGCTCGCCTAATGCTTTTGAATTTGCATAAGACCATCTTGGATTTTTTGGATCTTGCACAACATATGGTGCTTCTTCTGTAGTTGGTAGAGGCCAATCAAACATTTGTGTTGCGCCTGCAGTTGCTTCTGGTGTGCCTGCATAGATAAAAAGTGGTTTCTTGTCACGTGCAGAGTATTCGTTTAACAAGTTAATGGTAGGCAAAATGTTGTCATTGATTACGTCATAGGGTTTTTCATAAAAGAATTTTGTGCCATTGAATGCCGCCATATGGAAAATAACATCAACGTCAGGGAATCTTGTTACTTTCTTTAGATCAATACCACTGGACACAAACAAATTTGGCTCTACTGTATCTAATACGCCAACATTTATGTCAGTTGCAAACACAATATTGTCAGGATCCTTTGCAAGTGTTTCAGCAAGGTGGCTACCTATAAAGCCAGCCGCGCCTGTTACTAAAATTTTATGTTTTCCAGTAGTCATATTTCTGTTTGTCCTTTCTTCTACCTTCTTTTATGTCTTCTATTTTAGATTTGCCATTTAATTTTCTGTTTCCTTTTAGATGATCCATGTAATCACCAAGCGGTGAATTAATAAATGGATGTTTTTTGCCTAAAGCAATGTACTCATCTGCTAAATTAAAATTTTTCACGCCTTTTTTCTTCTCTAAATTTAATCTTGTCCAGTCCCAAGTATAGCAATCAACTTGATATGGGAACTTAAACAACTTATCACTATTATACAAGTTTCTTAAATCATCTGCAAAGGTATTTTTTATTTTGTGATTAAGGTTATACATGATAAAACCAGTTTCTGAAAATGCACTACCTTGATTTTCTTTTGCTTTGCGTCCTAAAAAGGTAGTAAATCTATCTTCAGGCAACATTTTATCAAAGAATTCAATTGGTATAGGTCTAAATGTCACAGTATCTGCATCCAAAAATATCAATACGTCTGCATTGGATCTTTTAATTTGTTCACATTGTGCATATACTTTATGTGAAAATCTAACAGCATCATGTTTGAATGACCATCCACGTTCACCTAGTGCATCACTATCACCAAAGTCTTGTCCTGACATTTTTTTCTTACTTCTGGGATTTTCTGCTTTGCCATGTGCCCATAAATGATTTTTATGACGTTCTTTAAATTCAGTTAAGTCCGGACAAGCCTCGTATAGATCTACATATTTTAACCTTGTGTCATTAAAGTCTGGTACAACATCTTCCCAATATATTGTAAAGTCTATTTCTTCTGGCCAGTATTTTAAAACACTTTCTATCATACGCTTGCCATACATTTCATAGCCTTTCCGATGGAAAGTGGTCATCAATTCAAACTTACGCATTCAATTTGCTCCAATAGTCATTATCTTTTGGATTATAGATGTCTGATTTTTTGCTAGAGCCTATTTTTTTCCTTGGTCCCTTAAGATGATCTATGTATTCTCCTAGTGGTCCATTAATAAAAACGTGTACGCCAGGTCGATGTGGATGATTAGGAGTTAAATTATGATGTAACATACCTTGTTCAGCCAGTCTGTGTCTTACTTGTTCCCAAATATAAGAATCGTGAAACTCTAATTCTCCAAAAATGCTATCAGTTGTATAAAAATCTGTCCAAGTTTTTAAAAATTTGTCATGCCATTTGCTTTTTACATCATACATTACCCAACCACACTCTGGATACATCTGTGTTCTGCCCAAATATGAACAATATGCATTGTTTGGCAACAAACTTTCTAAAAAATTTTGTGTAACATCCTTAAATGTTACTGTGTCTGCATCACACCAAATCAAAATGTCAGTATCTCCACAATTTCTGCCAGCATGATCAACACAGAAAGTTTTGTGGGCAAATCTTACAGCGTCCCACAGATAACTTTTTTTATCTTTGTATGGTGATTGTCCATTTGCAAAAGGATTATCATGATGTCTCTCTTTAAATGCAATCAATCCAGGAGCAGATGCCTCTAGATCTCTGTATTCAATTCTATCGCTCACTATATCAGGTTTGGTCTTTTCATAGTAGCACAGAAGTTGAATATGTTTTGGCCAATGCTTATCAAAACTTTGTAACATTCTTTTTGCATAAGTTTCATATGCATGAGGAGGAAAAGTTGTTACAACTGTAATTTTTTTCATAAGAAACTGCTCTATAAATATACGCATATTTAATAGGAACTCATGAAGGTTGAAATATTTCGCAATACTGTAAAGAGAAGAGGTATAGGACACTCTTATGATATGCTTTTTGCATGGAAAAAAGGTATAGAGGCAGTTGGTGATCAAGTAATTTGGCGTGAAGGCAAGCCAGACGTGGCTGAATGGTGTGGAGATCCCACAACAGATTGTTGTATCATGTTTGGTTATGGCGGAAAAACGGCTTTGAATCATTTAAAAGGCAACAGAAGAAAAATTCGAGAAGCACAGGAATCGCGAGGCAAGAAAGTTATCACTTATGATGGTGGATTGTTTTCTAGTTTCAACAATAATCCTGCAAGAGGCAACAAATTAGTTTTCAGAATTGCTTTCAGTTCACCAATGCGTAACGGAAACTTTTTAAATGAAAATTCTCCTTCGGATAGATGGGAAAAAATTAAAAAAAACTACAATATACAGTACAATCCATGGAGAAAACAGGGTAAACACATTCTTTTATGCACACAACCACAAGACAACTGGTCAATGGACCAAATGTGTCCGTTTACATGGGCAGAAAACACAGTAAGACAGATAAGAAAGCACACTGATCGTCCGATTAGACTGCGGCCACACCCAAATCATGTTGATAAATGTTTTCATGAGATGAAAAAACGCAAGGTTGATATTGATTTTTGTGATCTCAAAGAAAGATCTGTGTTTCGTTGGAACTTTTTAGAAGAATGCCAAGATGCATGGGCAATGATTACACATAATTCTACTGCTTCTGTTGATAGTGCAACTTATGGCATACCCACATTTGTAACTTCTGATCTTGCAATGAGTTATCCAGTAGCAAACACAGATATATCTAAAATTGAATCCCCAGATATGCCAGAGAGAGATCAATGGTTGTACAATCTAGGATATGCGAACTGGACAATGCATGAGGTTGAAAATGGAACAGTATGGAGAAGATTCCGTGAGCATATCTAAATTAATACACATTGGGTGTTCATATGCTGTCGGCAATGATGCTAAAGGATTTGCGATCGAAAAAGAAAGTGTTCGACATACAGGAAAAATTTATACCTGTGGTAATTATTTGGCAGACAAACTTGGTGTGCGTTTTGAAAAAAATGCTGAGAATGGTAGTAGCAACGAAAGAACATTTAGGACGCTAATGCAAACTGACTTAACAGACAGTGGTGTATTGATTGGAATCACAAGTTCACATCGCAGAGAGGGACTTACTACTGAAAATTCTAACTCACACTGGCACACATGGAAAATTGTTCCGCCCGGTGCAGGCAAAAAATACAAAAATCAAATGTTCAATCCTTGGCAACCAGAATATTTTCCTGCTCTAAGTGAAGAATGTCAAATTAAAACAATTTTACACATTCTTTACATGCAATATTTTTTAAAATACAAGGGTGTGCCATATTTAATGTTCAATGCTTTACATAATGGCTTCGATCAACCACAAACTCAAGAAGCAAGTACACTACTTAATGAAATCGACGAACATCATTTCTATAAATTACGTGGAGTCAGTGTTAATTCGCAACATGGATGGGCAGTTGCTAATGGTATGACAGTACATGCAAAAGATGAACATCCAAATTTGCAAGGGCAACTGGAATGGGGCAAACTGTTGGAACCAAAAGCACTACAAATATTTGGCTAATTCAGTCTCACTAACAAGTATATTGTAGTAATCAGTATCTCGATGTAACTTTTCAGCAACATTGACTCTTATTGCTTCACCAATTACACAGTGATATTTCAAATTTTTACAATGTGCAAGGTTTGAATAAACTTTTTTGACACTCATAGGGTGTGTAAGTTCTATAATCTTAGTGCCAGGCTTGCTCCAAAGCACATTTGTTATGCCAGCACCATGATTAGCGACAATGCTATCAGCACCTGCAAACAAATTCATCTGATCAATGATACTCATATCTTCAAGCAAAAATATTTCATATCCGTGGCTACGCAATAATTGTTTTATTGCCTCAACATTATGTACTTTTCTTGTTGGGGCTTTTCTGTCTATATAAATTTTTTTATGATTACTAGGGCGTAAATGTTTTTTTACTTTTTCATATAGGTAATCAACAATGGAGGGATGGATTATCCCGTCATCATGATTAGGCACAGAAGGAACTATTGCATGATCTATTTTGTAATATTCACCTCTTCCCATTTCAGTTACGTTATATTGCCATCCTGGATGAATTACACGCATAACTTTTTTCATGTATTCTGGCAACTTTGGCATAACAACTGGGAATGTCCATGCATCCATCCCATACTTTTTTTCTAACACATAATATTTTGAAATGCAATCGATCAAAATGTGCCAAGGATTATTATGTGATACATATTCTGGTTCCCATGGCATCCATATCCAAGACCCTTCAAGTGTTTTTGTAATTTTAGGTTGTGAATAATTTATTGTGTGACTAAATGTTTTATTCCAAAAGTTATTGGCCTTCTTGGCTTTAAACCTAAGTTGCATACACCAATCTGTTATAATGTTATCCTCCCAAATCATGTGTGGCGGATCATATGCTACTGTGCAATAACAACCTTGCCATACACCTAGTGGTCTGGCTCTGTAGGGGGTTCCATTTACAGTATATGTCTTGCCTGCTTCAACTTGGTCAGCAATTTTCATCATGCTTTCAAAGTTTTTTGCGTATATTGTTCTCATATTAAATAGTTACCTATGCCCATACGCAAATTAATCACAAATGGCTGTTCTTTTATGACACACAGGCCTAAATCAGATGTGTTCACATCAACAGCACATCTGTTTGAAGATAGATTAGGTGTTCCTGCTCTGCATTTGGCTCAGGGAGGACGTGGTAATTTACGACTTGTAGCAACAACTAAATTGCATTTCTTAGTTCATCCTAATGATATGGACAAGTCGATTTTTTGTGTAATCGAATGGTCCGAAATAACCAGGAAAGATTATGTAGCAACATCGAAATGGAAGTCATTGAAAGATCAAGACATTGGATTTCGAACTTATCATACAACTGACAACGAAAAATTTTTAGGAAAACAACTGGATTATGATATTGATGAAACAGAAAAACTAAATTTTGTTTTACAAATTTTAGATCTACAAAATTTTTTACAGACAAACAGCATACCATATGTCATGTTTAATGGCATGAGTAACAACACAGAGTCAAAATCAGCATCAATAAAACAATTGAATGACAAAGTTGATAAAACAAGATTCTTTTCTTTCAACAAACTTAATCATTTTGATTATGTTCGTGAAAATAATTTAGCAATATCTGATCAAGACTATCATCCTACTGCAGAAGGCCACAAAGTTTGGTTTGAAATGTTGTATGAATTTGTGCAACAAAACAAATGCATGGAGTTATAATGGGTTGGGGCGACGAATTAATGGCAACCGGCGAAGTAAGAAAGTTAAGAGAGCAATTTCCTGATCATAAAATTCTTATACACAACGGACCTTCCAAAGAAATAAAGTTTAGGAGAACTGAGATATTCCGAAACAATCCTTATTGGACTCCATTTGAAGATGTTACACCCAGTGATAAAATAAAAGTTATCAAAAATCAACCAAAAGATAGAGGATACAATGTTTTGTCAAAGAGCACAGACAAAAGACTGCACTTTCAAAAGTTCGAACCTATTCCAGGCAATATTTTTTTTGATAATGACGAAATAAACTTTGCAAAGAGAGAACTTGGACCATTGACTGACAAGCCGTTTGTTTTTATTAATCCTGCTGTGCGTGGCAAAATTTCTGAAAAAAACAAACAATGGGGATTTGAAAAGTATCAAAAGATTGTTAATAACAATCCAAATATAAACTTTGTTCAGTGTGAGGATGGTTTGAAATACACAAAGTGGTTAGACAATGTCAAAAGGATTGTAACCTATACATACAGAT